>OKWR01000664.1_pt1 | contig 31858 bp, 30 predicted proteins | sample 1607101 | NCBI WGS metagenome assembly OKWR01 (sample SAMN04414076, study PRJEB24778) | human gut metagenome | material: faecal | host: Homo sapiens
GATGCCGGCCTCATCAAGGCCCTGGCCCTCATCGCTGCCCTTCTGGCGGTGGTGCTGATCGTCTCCGTGGTGATCCTGGTGGTGCGTACCCGAGGTGGCAGTGCGGCAGCCGCTGCCTATGAAGCCGGAAGCCAGACTGCACGGCGCCTATTGGGTCTGCGGACTGCATTCGGCAATGCGCTGATATGGTAATGACACACGCCCCGGAGCAATTTCCCGGGGCGTGTTTTGGTATCATTTCTTCTCAGTTTAGAATCGTGGAGTATCTTGAAAGAAAAAAGAAAGGCGGAACCACTATGCAGAAAAAGACGGCGGCGGCCATCGCCCTGGGGGCTCTGGCCGGTGTGGGCGTGGGCGCTGCGGCGGTGAGCTGCGGGGTCAGCAAGGCATTGACCGATCTGGCTATGGATCGGAAGATCCCCGGCTACAGCAAGTATTTTAACGTGGCGGGCAAAAAGGCGGACGGCAGCTTCAATGCCAGGCGTAAGGCGGCCCAGGAAGCACTGGAGAGCTACCCACGGCAGGATGTAACCATTCGCTCCTCTGACGGCCTGACCCTGAAAGGCCACCTGCTGAAAAGCAAGTACCCCCGGCGGCTGATCGTCGCTTTCCATGGCTGGCGCTCCTCCTGGGCCCGGGATTTCGGAGCCGTAGCGGCCTTCTGGTTGGAAAACCACTGCAACGTGCTGCTGGTGGAGCAGCGGGCCCATGGGGATAGCCAGGGAGATTACCTGGGCTTCGGCCTTTTGGAGCGCAGCGACTGCCGCCAGTGGGCCCAGTGGGCGGACGGGCAGAATTTCGGCCTGCCCATCTATCTGGCAGGCGTTTCCATGGGCTCCACCACGGTGCTCATGGCGGCGGGCATGGAGATGCCGGAAAGCGTCCGGGGCGTGATTGCCGATTGCGGTTTCACATCCCCCCGGGACATCATGATGCACGTGAGCAAAAAGAACCTGCACATGAACTATACCTGGCTGAGGGGCTGGGTGATGGAGAAAATTTTCCGTGAAAAGATCCACACTGCCTCCGACAGCTATTCGACCCTCACGGCGATGAAGCAGACGAAGCTGCCTATTCTCTTCATCCACGGCACCGAGGACCGCTTTGTACCCATTGAGATGACCTACCGGAACTATCGCGCTTGCACCGCCCAAAAGCGGCTGGTGGTGGTCCCCGGCGCAGGCCATGCCATGTCCTATTATGTAGACCCCGCCGCCTGCCAGCGGGCCATGAAGGCCTTTTGGAAGGACTTTGATTTGACGGAGTAGGGCGGTTCTGGGGCTGTTGGGGCTGTTGCAAAATAGACCTAAATGGGTCAAAATGCTCAAAAAAGATGTCATTGCGAACCAGTCTGCGGACTGGTTCGCAATGACATTGTTCTATTTGGGCTTTTTCTATTTTGCAACAGCCCCGAGGGGGAGCTTTTTTCGGGAGATCACCGTCTACAGTGTCTCCCCGTTGGTTTTGACCACCTGGGCATACCACCGGGCGCTGTCCTTATAGACACGCGTTCCGGTTGGGAAATCCACATACACCAGGCCAAAGCGCTCGCCGTAGCCGCTGTGCCATTCGAAGTTGTCCGTCAGGGACCAGTGGAAGTAGCCTCGCAGGTCCGTTCCGTGGGAGAAGGTGTTTTTCAGGCACAGGAGATACCGGTGCAGGAAATCTTCACGGTTGGGGTCGTGGACCTGGCCGTCCAGGCTTATCACATCGTTGCAGCTCAGGCCGTTTTCCGTGATGTAGCAGGGCAAGCCGTACCGCCGCCAGAGGAAAGCCACGCCCCAGTCCAGAACCTCGGGAGTTACGGGCCATTTCAGGGCCGTTCTTGGGAAGCCTTCATAGCGGGGAATGAAATAGGGCGCACCCTGGGATTCCCGGACGCACCAGCCGTTGTAGATGTTAAAGCCCAGGAAATCCGGCTTCTGGTGGATGATTTCAAGCTCCTCCGGTGTGACGGCAGCCATCAGGTCCCGGAGCTGCCCCGGGGCGCAGTCCTTGGGGAATGCGCCAAAGCAGATGGGGTCCAGGGCCATTTGATGGGTGAAAAGCCAGTCGTTGTCGAAGACTTGGAAGGTGGCCTTTTCGGCGACGACAATGTCGGCTTCTGTCTCCGGATAGCACAGCCGCCCGGTGGTGGCAATGCCGATTCCGGCCGCACCGTCCACGGCCCGGATGGCCTGGGCGCCCAGACCGTAGGCAAGCAAAAGATGCTTCCAGACAAGGAAGACCTTGTCCATGGGCTCCTGCCGCCCGGGGGCGTGGATGCCGTTCCCGTAGCCCAGGGCGGCCACGCACTGGGGTTCGTTCAGCAGAAAATAGTGCTTTACACGGCCCCGGAAGTGCTCAGCCATCATCCCGGCGAACCGGGCAAAGGCTTTGGGGGTCTCCGGATTCAGCCAGCCGTCCCTGTCCTCCAAGGCCTGGGGCAGCTCCCAGTGGTAGAGGGTCATATAGGGCGCAATGCCCGCCTCCAGGCAGAGATCGACCAGACGGTCATAGTAGGCAAGGCCCTTTTCGTTCCAATTTCCGTCCCCCTCCGGGTCGATTCTGGCCCAGGAGGTGGAGAAGCGGTAAGCGGAAAGGCCCATGTGCTTCAAATTTTCAATGTCCCATTCCGGGTGGGCATAGCTGCGGCAGGCGGTGTCGCCGGTGTTGCCCTCAAAGGTCTTGCCGGGGGTGTGGGAGAAGGTATCCCAGACGGATTTTCCTCCGCCGTCGGCCAAGGGGTCTCCCTCAATCTGGTAGGCACTGGAGGCAGCGCCCCAGACGAAATTTTTTGGAAATTTGCTCATCCCAAGGTTACCTCCACTGTGACGCTGCTGCCTGCCGGGGCGATGGGCAGCACATTGCCGGTGATGGGCTTGCCGTCTACGGTGACGGCAGCCACGCCCTTCTGAACCCCCCTGGGGTTCTCCACATGGACGGTGTACTCCGCCCCCCGATAACGGCGGTGGAGGGTGAAGCGCTTCCAGTCTGCCGGGACGCAGGGGTCAATGCGCAGACCGTTCAATGTGGGCTGCATACCCAAAATGCTCTGGGAGATGCTCAGGAAGGTCCAGGCAGCGGTGCCGGTGAGCCAGCTGTTTTTCGCCTCGCCGAAGCTTTGGGCGTCAATACCGGCCACCATCTGGCTATACACATAGGGCTCGGTCCGGTGGATTTCGCTGATGGCTTCCGTATAAGCGGGGCAGGTGCGCTTGTACACCTGGAAGGCCCGGTCCCCGTGGCCCAGCTCCGCCTCGGCGCAGACAATCCAGGGGTTATTGTGGCAGAAGATACCGGCGTTTTCCTTGTATCCGGGAGGATAGGAGCTGATTTCGCCCAGGTTCAGGTAGTATTCCGTATAGGCAGGCTGCAGGAGCACAATTCCGTATTTGGTGTCCAGCCGGGCTTCCACGCTCTTGAGTGCCTTGGCGGCCTCGCCGGTTTCCTTGCCGATGCCCGCCATGACGCACATACCTTGGGGCTCGATGAAGATCTGGCCCTCCTTGCACTGCTTGCTTCCCACGGGGGCGCCGTAGGCATCGTAGGCCCGACGGAACCATTCCCCGTCCCATCCGGCAGTGAGCACGGCCTGCTCCATGTCGGCCACGGCAGCGGAAATCTTATCCGCCTCCTCCGTATGGCCCAGGTGGCGGCAGAGCTTGGCATAGGCTGCGCCATACTTGACGAACATGCCGCCGATGAAGACGCTTTCGGCCACGGGGCCCTCGCTGGGGCCGGTGATCTGGAAGCTCTCGCCGGGGTGGGCGGAGAAGCAGTTCAGATTCAGGCAGTCGTTCCAGTCCGCCCGGCCGATGAGGGGCAGTTTATGAGGCCCCAAGTGGGTCATGGTGTAGGTGACGCTGCGGCGCAGGTGCTCCATCAGGGGCTGGGACAGGCTTTCGTCATTGTCGAAGGGTACCTGCTCCATAAGGATGGAGAAATCGCCGGTTTCCTTGATGTAGGCATCCGTACCGGCAATGAGCCACAGGGGGTCGTCGTTGAAGCCGGAGCCCACGGCCAGATTGCCCTTCTTGGTCAGGGGCTGGTACTGGTGGTAAGCGCTGCCGTCCGGGAACTGGGTGGCAGCAATGTCCAGCAAACGCTGCCGGGCCTTTTCGGGAATCATATGCACGAAGCCCAGCAGGTCCTGACAGGAATCCCGAAAGCCCATGCCCCGGCCCATGCCGCTTTCAAAATAGCTGGCGGAGCGGGACATATTGAAGGTCACCATGCACTGATACTGGTTCCAGATGTTCACCATCCGGTCTACCTTTTCGTCCCCGGTCTCGGCGGTGCAGCCACTGAGCAGATCGCCCCAGAACTGCCGCAGCCCTTCCAGGGCCCTGTCGAAGGCGGCGGGGGAGCCGAATTTTTCCATCATGGCGTGGGCTTTTGCCTTATTGATGACCCCGGGGGAGACAAATTTTGCTTCCTGGGGATTTTCAATATAGCCAAGGCCCAGAACCAGCTGCTTTTCCTCGCCGGGGGTCAGCTCCAGGTCAAACTCCATGGCGCCCACCGGGGCCCAGCCGTGGGCGTGGGAGCCGGTGCAGCGGCCGTTTAAGACCGCTGCGGGTTTTGCGGGGCTGCCGTAGACCCCAAGAAATGCATCCCGGGCGGTGTCGAAGCCGTCATAGGGCTTGTCGGACCACAGGAATGCATAGTGGTCCCGGCGCTCCCGGTACTCGGTTTTGTGATACAGGGCGTTCTTTTCAATTTCCACCTCTCCTGTGGAGAAATTCCGCTGGAAATTGGAGCTGTCGTCCATGGCATCCCACAGGCAGAACTCCACATAGGGGAAGAGGCTCACTTTTTGCGTTTCCGCCGATTCGTTGCGGACCGTCAGCTTCAGCAGCAGGCAATTGTCACCGTTTGGCACCAGCATGGCCTGCTCTAAGGAAATGCCGTCCTTTTTGCCCTGGATGACGGTATAGCCCAGGCCGTGGCGGCAGCGGTAAAAGTCCAGCGCCTGCTGGGTGGGCTGCCAGCCGGGGTTCCAGACCGTTCCGTCCGCCATGCGGACATATACATGGAAGCCGTCGGCATCCAGAGGGCTGCCGTTGTAGCGGTAGCGGGTAATGCGCCGCAGGCGGGCGTCCTTATAGAAGCAGTAGCCTCCCGCCGTATTGGATACCAGGGCGAAGAAGTCTTCGCTGCCCAGATAGTTGATCCAGGGCAGCGGCGTCGTGGGGGTATGGATTACATACTCCCGGAGCGCATCATCAAAATGACCGTACTGCATAGGAATCCTCCTTACATATTTTCAACTTATTCGTTTTCTAAAAACGTTTAAGTTAAGATATTCTTTTTTTAGAATAGCGCATCTTTGCAAAAAACGCAACTTATCTTTTCAAAAACTTTGATTTTCGTCAATTGTGCCTAAGAGGAGATGCCTGTTTCTGTGCGATTTTGAAAACAGAGCGAAAATTGCGAAAGTTTTACGTTGTCAATGTGCCCAGATTTTCGCTGTGCTTTTGTGGAAACCATTCAAATTTCACGTTCTGGTCAAAAAATCCGAAATTACCCCTTGCAATTTTAGGAAAATTGCGCTATGCTTTGATTACGAAAACGATTGAGGAAAAACAGCAAAAGGAGTGGAGCCGATATGGTCAGCATGAAGGACATTGCCCAGCGCTGCGGCGTTTCCGTTGCCACGGTGAGCAAGGCCCTGAACGGCCAGCCGGACATTGGCCCCGAAACCAGAGACCGGATCTGTGCAGCCGCCGAGGAGATGGGCTATGTGACCAACTCCGCCGCCCGGGCCCTGAAGGCCAACCGGACCTACAATATCGGCATCCTCTTCGTGGACGAGCAGAACAGCGGTCTGACCCATGAGTATTTCTCCTCCGTGCTGGAAAGCCTGAAGGTGGAGGCCGAAAGCCGGGGTTACGATGTGACCTTCATCAACCGCAACGTAGGCCGCCGCACCACCTATTTGCAGCACTGCCGCTACCGGGGTGTGGACGGAGTGATCATCGCCTGTGTGGATTTTTCCGATCCCCAGGTGCTGGAGCTGGTGACTTCCGAGCTGCCTGTGGTCACCATTGACCATATCTTCAATAACCGCCTGGCCATCGTCTCCGACAATGTCCAGGGCATGGAGGCCCTTGTAAAATACGCCTATAGCCAGGGCCACCGGCGCATCGCCTTTATCCACGGCGAGCGCACCGCCGTTACCGAGAACCGGCTTACGGGTTTCTACCGGGCCTGTGAGGAGCTGGGCTTCCGGGCGGATGAGGCCATTGTCCGCCAGGGCCTCTATCACGAGGCCAATACTTGCGCCGAGATCACGAAAGAGCTGCTCTCCCTGCCGGACCGCCCCAGCTGCATCTTCTTTCCGGATGATTTTTCCGCCCTGGGCGGCCTGAACGCCATTCGGGAGGCGGGGCTGCGAATCCCGGAGGACATTTCCGTCATTGGTTACGATGGAATTCCGTTGGCGGACATTCTCTCCCCACGGCTTACCACCTACCACCAGGATACGAAAGCCATGGGCACGGCAGCCGCCAAGGGCCTCATTGATCTCATCGAGCACCCCAAGACGACACTTTTGGACCGGGTCGTCATTCCGGGCAGCCTGCGGGTTCGGGAATCCGTGGCAAAGCTCAGATAAATTCGGTGTTTTCCGCAGAAGCGGTGCACATAAAGCAGTTATCAATTTAAGGAGGAACATACAATGAAAAAGGCGCTATCCATGATCCTTGCGCTGGCCATGGTCTTTGCACTGTGTGCCTGCAGCTCTCAGCAACCCGCAGCCACCACCGCGGCCGCAACCACTGCCGCACCTAAGGCAGACGATACCCAGACCGAGGCTCCCGCCGAAGAGTCCTCCGAGGGCAAGGTGTTCAACATCTATGCCTGGAACGAGGAGTTCAAGGGCTTCTTCGAGAAGTACTACACCGTTCCCGAAGGTGTCACCGTCAACTGGATCATTACCCCCAGTGACAACGGCGCTTACCAGGAAAAGCTGGACCAGGCTCTGCTGAACCAGGAAAATGCCGCCGCTGACGACAAGGTGGACCTGTTCCTGGCCGAAGCTGACTACATCCAGAAGTACACCGGCTCCGACTTCACCCAGGATGTCACCAAGCTGGGCGTTACCGACTTCTCCAATACCTATGCTTACACCGTGCAGTGCGCTTCCGATGCCAACGGCGTCGTCAAGGGTGTCTCCTTCCAGTGCTGCCCCGCCGCGCTGATCTACCGCCGCTCCATCGCACAGGATGTCCTGGGCACCGATGATCCCGCAGAAGTCCAGAAGGCCCTGTCCGACTGGGACAAATTCAATGATGTTGCCGCGCAGGCCAAGGCCAAGGGCTACATGATGACCGCTTCCGAGTCCGCTACCTACCGCGTATTCTCCAACAACGTTGACGAGCCCTGGGTGGACGCCGACAACAACCTGCAGATTCCCGAGGCTATGAAGACCTGGATGCAGCAGGCTAAGGACTTCACCGACAAGGGCTACACTCAGACCTGCGACATCTGGTCCGACGAGTGCACCGCCCAGATGTTCGGCGACGGCAAGGTTATGTGCTACTTTGGACCTGCCTGGTACTACAATTTCTCCATGGGCAACGCACAGGATGCCGAAAAGGGCTGCTATGGCGACTGGGCCATCTGCGAAGGTCCTCAGGCCCACTTCTGGGGCGGCACCTGGCTGCTGGCTCCCACCGGCACCGATAACCCCACCATGGTTGCTGACATTATGAACCTGTTCATCAACGACGAAGAGACCTGCTCCAAGCTGGTTTCCGACGATATGCAGTTCTCCAACAACCAGGCCGTCAACGCCAAGTTCGCTTCCGATCCCAACTTTGGCAACGCTTTCCTGGGCGGCCAGAACGACACCGCGATCTATGTAGAGCTGGCAAAGAACATCGTCTTTGAGAACCACACCATCTACGATCAGCTGATCAACGAAGATATGCAGAAGTGCTGGCGTGAATACTGCGACGGCGATGTGAGCGAGGAGCAGGCAATGGCCAACTTCTACGCCATGGTCTCCGAGAGCTACCCCACCATCGTTACTCCGTAACCTTCCTTTTCGTTCTCCTCTCCGGGGCAGGGCCTGCGCCCTGCCCCGGGAATGCTTTCCGGCGTTCCGGGTGGGGAAACCTTCCCCATCCGGAAGACCGGAAAGAATAGCTCCTTGCCTCCCATGAAAGGGGAGGCTCTACACGAAAACCAACCAAGGGAGGAAAATCATATGCAAACAACCGTAAAACCCGCCCGCGTCAAGGGGAAAAAGGGCGTAAGCTACGCCAAATGGGGCTACATTTTCATTCTGCCCTTCTTCGTGACCTACTGCATCTTCTCCCTGGCACCCCAGGTGCTGACCATCTACAACAGCTTCTTCGAGAACTACCGGGAGGGCCTGACCCAGGTGGGGCCGAAATTCGTGGGCTTCCAGAATTATGGAAAGCTCTTTACCCCGGATAAGAACGGCTCCATCAGCATCCTGAAATTCACTGCCAACACTCTGCTCATGTGGATCGAGGGTGCGGTGCCCCAGGTGCTCATCGCCCTGCTGCTGAGTGTGTTCTTCACCAGTTACCGGCTGAAAATCAAGGGCCAGCAGTTCTTCAAGACCGTTATCTATATGCCAAACCTCATTATGGCTTCTGCCTTCTCCATGCTGTTCTTCACGCTGTTCTCCAACGTGGGCCCTGTGAACCAGCTGCTCGTTCAGCTCGGCTGGATCGACGAGGCAATTCCCTTCTTCGACAAGCAGATCACCGTCCGGGGCCTGGTCGCCACCATGAACTTCCTCATGTGGTTTGGCAACACCACCATTCTGCTGATGGCGGGCATCATGGGCATTGACCAGAACCTCTTTGAGGCCGCCAACCTGGACGGAGCCAACTCCCTGCAGGTCTTCTTCCGGGTGACCCTGCCCCTGCTGATGCCGGTGCTGGTGTACACCATCATTACGGCCCTCATCGGCGGCTTGCAGATGTTCGACGTGCCCCAGGTCCTGACCAACGGCGCGGGCACCCCCAACAGAAGCTCCACCACCCTGATCATGTACCTGAACAACTTCCTGAAGACCAGCAAGAACTACGGTATGGCCGGTGCGGTCTCCGTGATCATCTTCATCATCACGGGCCTGCTCAGCATTCTGGTGTTCAAGAGCCTGACCAAGGACGACAACTAAGGAGGTGTCATCATGAAATCCAATTCTTCCGACAGCCGCAAGGCCAAGGCCATGCTGACACTGAGCAGGATCGTGGTCTACATCATCCTGATCTTCCTGTCCATTCTGTGTCTGTTCTCCTTCTATATGCTGATCATCAATTCCACCCGCACCAATGCGGACCTGCAGGGCGGCTTCAAGTTCCTGCCCCAGGGGAATTTCCTGACCAACTTCAAAAACGCCTGGAACGATGCCTCCATCAATATCCCCAGAGGCATGGCCAACAGTTTCTTCGTGGCCGCCTGCACCTCCATCCTCACCACCTATTTCTCCGCTTTGACAGCTTACGGCCTCCACGCCTATGACTTCAAGCTGAAAAAGGCGGCCACCACCTTCATTCTGGCGGTGATGGTCATCCCCAAACAGGTCAGCGCTTCCGGCTTTGTCCAGCTGTGCTACAAGTTCGGCCTGACGGACAGCTACATTCCGCTGATCCTCCCCGGCATTGCCGCCCCCGTGGTTTTCTTCTACATGAAGCAGTATATGGCGTCTGTGCTGCCTATGGAGATCGTGGATGCCGCCCGGGTGGACGGCTCCGGCGAGTTCTACACCTTCAACCGCATTGTTTTGCCCATGATCAAGCCCGCCATTGCCGTGCAGATGATCTTCTCCTTCGTGGAGTCCTGGAACAACTACTTCCTGCCTGCGCTGCTGCTGAACAAGAACGAAATGAAGACCGTTCCGATCATGATCGCCCAGCTCCGGGCGGCGGACTATTCCAAGTTTGACCTGGGCAAGGTGTATATGTTCATCCTGCTGGCCATTCTGCCCGTTCTGGCCGTATACATCTTCCTGTCCCGCTTCATCATCAAGGGCGTCACCGCCGGCTCCGTCAAGGGCTGATTCCCGTAAACGCAGCGCCCCGCGTTCCTGTTCCGGAACGCGGGGCACTTAAATTATACCGGCTCACCCAGATATTCGGAGAGCCTATCCAGGCAGTTCAGCCCCTCGGTGTAGCCCTGCCAGTACAGGGCGCCCAGCTTTTCCAGGTCTCCCTCCACCCGGGATACCCGGATGGGCTTTTCCGGAGCCAGGACAAAGATCCGGCCCTGCTGCTCCAGGATGTCCAGGCGGTCACACAGGACATTGTAAACCGTGGGAATCCGGTCCACATTCCGGGCGAATTCCGGCCAGCGGCGGTACACCGCTTCGGCAGTGGCCCGCTCCTTTGGGGGCTTTCGATAGCCCCGGTGCCGGGTGCGGATGACCACGATTTTCTCGTAGCCCTGGCCCAGGGCCCAGTCGAAGGGAATGCCGCAGCTACACCCGCCGTCCAGGCAGGGAATGCCGTCCACATTCACCATGGGTGTTACAAAGGGCATGGAGGCCGAGGCCTTGGCGGCGGAAAAGATGTCGCACTGGCCCCGCTCCCAGAAAACGGCCTCTCCCGTGCGGCAGTCCGTGGCCTCTGCCAGGAAGCGGCGGCGGGGGTCATTGAATCGGACCTCATTCAGAGGCTCAATGGCATTGTAGTCGTTCAGCAGGAAGTCCAGACGGATGAGGCTTTTGCTTTTGCGCAGGGCATCAGGGCCAATATAGGCCTTGTCATGGCGGTGGCCCAGGTTTGCCCGGGCGGACCGGCCAATCTGGCCGCTGACGTAGCTTACCCCTGCCAGCGCCCCGGCGCTGACGCCCAGGGTGCATTGAAAATTCAGCCCCCGCTGCATCCAGGCATCCAGAGCCCCCTGGGTATACATCCCCCGGAAGGCCCCGCCCTCCAGCACAAGGCACCCCTCTACGATCCTGTCCGGTGCGTACCCCGTGGGGATACTGCCCAGCTTCGAATAGATTTCCTGGCTCATACAGCCGCTCCTTTTCCTGTGGGTTTTCCTGCATTTTATCAGCTTTTTTTCGAAAAATCAAGGGAATATTGAATCACCCCGGCCGAGTTCGGCCGGGGTGATTCTGCGTAACAAAGAACAAACAAAATCCAGGCGGCAAGGGGGATCGAACCGCGCAAGATGTAGGTTAGCCTCTGCTAACTATTATAGCGGAGAATAGCGTTTTGTCAAGAGAAATTTTGAAAATTGTTTCGGGAGGAAAAGGCTGGGAAAGCCATAAAGCAAGGGACGCTGCCGCGTAGCAGCGTCCCTTTGAAAATGCGGTTATTCTCCGTAACCCTGGGGATTCTTGCTCTGCCAGTTCCAGGAATCCCGGCACATGTCGGCCAGGGTCTCCTGTGCCTTCCAGCCCAGGACCTCTGCGCTCTTGGCGGGGTCTGCATAGCAGGTGGCGATGTCGCCGGGGCGGCGGTCGGTGATGACGTAGGGCACATTCACATGGTTCACTTCCATGAAGGTGTGCACCATATCCAGCACGCTGTAGCCTGTGCCGGTGCCCAGGTTGAAGACCTCGCATCCCCGGTGCTCGGTGACGTACTTCACGGCGGCCACATGGCCCTTGGCCAGGTCCACCACATGGATATAGTCTCTCACGCCGGTGCCGTCGTGGGTATCGTAGTCATTGCCGTAGACGCTGAGTTTCTCCCGGCGGCCGATGGCTACCTGGGTGATATAGGGCATCAGGTTGTTGGGGATACCTCTGGGGTCCTCGCCGATCAGGCCGGACTTGTGGGCGCCGATGGGATTGAAGTACCGCAGCAGGACCACGCTCCATTCGGGGTCGGCGTGAGAGATGCCGGAGAGAATCTGCTCGGTCATGTACTTGGTCCAGCCATAGGGGTTGGTGCAGCCGCCTGTCCGGCTGGTCTCCCGCAGGGGCATTTCGTTGTCGGCGGTGTAGACCGTGGCGGAAGAGGAGAAGATGATGTTCTTCATGCCCACTTCCTTCATGACCTTGGTCAGCACCAGGGTGGTATTCAGGTTGTTATCATAGTATTCCCAGGGCTTTGCAACGCTTTCGCCCACGGCCTTCAGACCGGCAAAGTGGATGACGCAGGAAATCTCGTTCTCGGCAAAGATCTTCTTCAGCAGGGCCTCATCCCGGACGTCGCCCTCGTAGAATTTCAGGGTTTTCCCGGTGAGCTTCTGAACCCGGTTCAGGCTTTCGGGATTGGAATTGCACAGATTGTCAATGACCACCACGCCATAGCCGTTCTCCAGCAGCTCCAGGCAGGTGTGGGAGCCGATATAACCGGCACCGCCGGTCACCAGTACATTCTTCATGTCGCAAGAACCTCCTTATATTCGGTGCTTCTATTTTAGTACGGAAAAGGAGAAAATGCAACGGTTCTTTTTGTAAAATCCAGTAGATAAATTGGCGGGTGAAATATACTCCGAACCTATTCCGCGCTGAACAGCATCCGGTCGCTCTCCACGTGGAAGGCCTCCAGGAGTTTTGCGGGGGTCATGTCGGCCCGCTGTTCGCCCTCCAGAGACAGGACGATGCGGCCGTCCTTCATCATGACGGTCCGGTTGCCAAGGGCCAGGGCCGAGGGGACATTGTGGGTGATCATCAGGCAGGTGATGTGGTTTTCGGCCACAATTTTTTTCGTCAATTCCAGCACCTTTTCCGCCGTGGCAGGATCCAATGCGGCGGTGTGCTCGTCCAGGAGCAGCAGCTTCGGGGTTACCAGGGTGGCCATCAGCAGGGTCAGGGCCTGCCGCTGTCCGCCGGAGAGCAGACCTACGGGGTGGTTCATCCGGTCCTCCAGGCCCAGCTCCAGGGCGGCCAGGCGATCCCGGAATTCGGCCCGGTCCTTTTTGGTAATGGTGGAGAAGGGGGAGCGACCGTGGCCCGCCCGGAGATAGGCCAGCGCCAGATTTTCCGCAATGGTCATGCTGGGGGCCGTGCCCCGCAGGGGGTCCTGGAACAGCCTGCCAATGCACTTGCTGCGCTTGTAGTCCGGCATATTGGTGATGTTCTGGCCGTCCAGCACCACGGTGCCGGTATCCGGCCGGAAGGAGCCTGCAATGGCCCCGAACAGCGTGGATTTTCCCGCACCGTTGGAGCCCAGCACCGTAACAAAATCCCCGGCATCCAGATGCAGATCAATGCCGCACAGGGCCTTTTTCTCATTGACCGTGCCTGGGGCAAAGGTTTTTTGAATATTCGTAAGGGTCAGCATCTTATACCGCTCCTTTCTTTTCCGCCCGCAGGGCAGGCAGGCCGATGGCCAGCGCCACAATCACGGCAGAGATCAGCTTCAGGCATTCGCTGGGCAGGTCCAGCCGCAGGGCCAGGGCGATGATAAACCGGTAGAGAATGCTGCCCAGTACCGCCCCGAAGGCTTTCAGTCCTACGCTGCCCTTCCTTGTTAGGGTTTCGCCGATGATCAGGCTGGCAAGGCCGATGATGACCATGCCCGTGCCCAGGTTGATGTCCGCCGTTTTCTGGTACTGGGCCAGAATTGCGCCGGACAGGGCGGTCAGGGCATTTGCAATGCACAGTCCCACGGTGACGGTAAAGGCGGTGTTGATGGAGCTGGCCCGGACCATATCCGGATTGTCGCCGGTAGCCCGGATGGACAGCCCCAGCCGGGTCCGCAGGAACAGCACCAGCACCGCCGCTGCCAGAAGGGCCAGCACCGCAGCGGGAACCAGGCGGTAATAGGCGCCCAGCAGGGGCTTCAGGGCAGTGAAGACGGTGTCCGCTTTCAGCAGGCTTACATTGGAGGAGAAGCCCATCACTGCCAGATTGATGGTGTACAGCCCCGTATTGGTGATAATACCCGCTAAAATAGAGGGAATCCGCATTTTTGTCTGTAAAAAGGCGGTGATGTACCCTGCCGCAGCTCCCGCGGCCATGGCTGCGGGAATGGCAAGGAAGGGGTGCCCCGCTACAGCAACCGTCGCCGACACGGCGCACCCCAGGGTAAAGGTCCCGTCGGTGGTCATATCGGCGATATTCAGGGTTTTGTAGCTCAAAAACAGCGCCAGGGCAACCAAAGCATAAATGCACCCCAGCTCCAGAGCGCTGAGAATCACGGCGGATGAAATCATGAAATCGACTCCCTCGGTTATCTAAATGGATTTGTAAAATGAAGCCTGCGAGGGGACGAGTTGACAATTGACAGTGAACAGTTGACAGTTGTGGTGTCCCTTCGGGACGATTTGAAATTCGTTTGATTTATTTCCGAAGGAAATACCTTAACTGTCAACTGTCAATTGTCAATTGTCAACTCATTTTCTGCTGACTTCATGTTTTACGAATGTCTCTCACTCCTGCGTTGTGACTTCCTTCACCGTACCCGCCATGTCCTTGAAGACGCCATAGTCCAGGCCCAGGGTCTTGGCGGTGTCGGTATTGACAGTGATGATACCGCCGTCCATAACGTGGTATTCGGGGATATCGCCGCCCAGGAGAATGTCAACGGCCATATCGGCGGTGTAGGTGCCCAGCTCCGTGTAGTTCACGCCGCAGGTGGCGAAGGCACCGGCGGTGACGAAGGAGTCTGCGCCCGTGTAGTGGGGGATACCGGCCTCGTTTAGAATTTCCGCAACAGCGGATGCGGCAGCCATGACCACATTGTCCGTGGGGGTGAAGACGGCCTGCACCCGGCCCACCATGGCGGAAGCGGCGGTGAGAATTTCATCGGTGGTGTTGCCGGTCTTTTCCAGATAGGCAATGCCCTTGCTGTCCAGGTATTCCTTGGCCTCCCGGATAGGAGTCACGGAGTTTGCCTCGCTGTTGGAGTACAGCAGACCTACGGTTTCGATATCGGGATTTGCTTTCAGCATCATGTCCAGAATGAAGGGGGTGTTCAGAGCATCAGAAGTGCCGGTGATGTTGGCAATGCCCGTCAGCTGGGCCTCGCCCGGATCGGAGATGGCGGCATAGATCACAGGGATCTGATTGTCCTCGGTGGCCGTAGCCATGGTGGTGGCGGCCAGGGTGGCGATGGGGATGATGGCGTCGTAGCCGTCGGAGACCACCTGGGCGCCGATCTGGTTCAGAACGGTGGCGTCGTTCTGGCCGTTGAAATCCTTGTAGGCAATGGCAATGCCCTTTTCTGCGGCCTTGGCCTCCAGCTCGGCCTCGATGGCCACCCGGATTTCATCCAGGGAAGCGTGGTCCAGCTGCTGGACAATGGCAACCTTGTATTCCTTGCCGCCCTCGGCAGCCGGCGCTGCGGCAGCTGCGGTGGTGGAAGCGGTGGAGGAAGCGCCGCAGGCGCTGAGAGAAGCAGCCAGAAGGGAGACGGCAGCGATCATAGACAGAAACTTTTTCATAGTAATAACTCCTTTTAAACAGTAAAATCAGATTTTTAGGGTGAAAAGCTCTGAATTCACCATCGTCTGCCCGGGTTTCTCATAAAAATGCTCCTTTCGCGGAAAAACAAAAAAGTCCTTGCTCCCCCGATTGGGGGAACAAGGACAGAACTTACAAATTCTGCGGTACCACCTTGTTTGCCGTTTGCAAAAACGACCGCTCTGCACGGTGCCAACACACCGCCTGCCACATAACGCCGACATTGCGTCAGAGGATACTTGGGAACACCCGTTCTCCCTGCCCTCGGCGGCCCATTTGCTGCTCCGCTTTTCGCCCCGCTCTCAGCTCTGCGGGACTCTCTGTGGATGCGCTGGCAGCTTTACTTCCGCTTCTTCGGTTTGCCTTTTGAACTTGGAATCTTTATACACCAGAAAAGTCCGTTTGTCAAGAACTTTTTTCCACGACACAAAGATTTCTTTTTCCTGTTTCAAGAAAATTATTTTCAGTATTCCCGGACAACACCCTTTACGAGCCCCAGAATCTGGGCATGGGTGCCATCGATGGGGGCATAGTTCTCGTTTTCCGGCATAAGCCAAATCTCCCCGTTCCGGCGGCGCAGCCGCTTAACGGTGGCCTCGTCATCGATCATGGCAACCACGATCTGCCCGTCATCGGCGGAGTCCTGGGGGCGGACAATGACCTTGTCGCCGCTGAGGATACCGGCGTTTATCATGCTGTCCCCCCGCACCCGCAGTGCATAGCAGGTGGGGTCCTCCCAGGGAATGGTGCCCTCCTGGTTTTCCACGGCCAGAATGGGCAGACCGGCGGTGACAACACCGATCACCGGAATCTGCCCCGGCCGGGCCCCCGTCACCAGGGCGCGCTTGCGGCCCTTGGCCTCCGGGGCCTGAAATACGCCCTTTTCCTGCAAAGCCTGGAGATGGTAACTGACGGACGCAGTAGAGCGCAGCCCCACTGCCTCGCCGATTTCCCGGACAGAGGGGGAGTAGCCGTTCTCGGCGATAAACGCGTTGACAAACTCCACAATCTTTTCGGCTTTGTTGCTGGTTCTGGGCATAAAAGCACCTCCATGAGGATTCTTTTTCTTCTATTATAGCACATATGAGTGAAAAAGGGAAGGGGTAAAAAGAAAAAATGCCTCCCGCGGAAGCTTTTTCTCAGCCTACCCCTCTGCGAGCTTTGCTTCCAGTCTTTGGGGGAAGGACTCCGCGTCCAGGTTCCAGGCTTCATAGGCCGGGTCCTGCCGGTGGTCCGGCAGGGCGGTGTGCTCGGTCAGCCAGGCGCCCAGCCATGCCGTGACCTTGGCGGCGCCGTAGTAGTTCAGGTGATCGCCCCGGTCGTAGGTGTCCGTCTGCCAGTCGATGGCAAGGGGCAGTAGATTGCCGTCTAAGTAGGTGCACCCAAGGGACTCCGCCAGGTCTTCCATGGTGTTGTGCCGGGCCATGCTCCAGTTTTCCGGGCTGGGGATGCTGAAAAGCACCAACTCGGCCCCGCTTTCTTTGCAGAGAGCGGCCATGGTTTCCAGAGAGCGGAGATTCCGCTTTGTCAGCTCTTCCCGGGCCTCGGTGGGGGCCATATAGCCCGTCAGGTCGTCCAGAGGGTCTGCCCGGGTCAGCAGGTGATAGCCTCGGTCGGGGTAGTCGCCCCGATAGTCCGGGGCGGCGAAAAGCTCCGGAACGGAATAGGTCTTCCAGTTGCTGTGATACCGCAGCACGGGGAAAAGTGTTTGCAGCTTTGGCACCAGCAGGTCCTGGGTGGAGTAGGCCCGGTAGAGCACATTGGTCTCCAGTACCACCACCTTGGGGCACTGCCGTTTCAGGGCCTCCCGGAGAAAGACCTCGGTCTCATAGGGCTTCTGGTCCACGCTGGCGCAGACAAAGGAGGCAATGCCCTGCTGCTCCCACAGCTCCAGGGGCACAAAGCCGGAATAGGCCTCGCTGTCCCCCAGGAACACCGCGTCCAGGGAGTTTTCCGGCTGGGAGAGGACGGGCAGCGGGTCCGTCTCCTGCATGCCCGCCGTCCGGAGATTGTCCTTGGGGGCAAAGGCCAGACCCAGGACCCAGGCCGCCAGCAGCAGGGGCAGCAGGAACAGAACGGTTCGAACAACGGTTTTGCGCAAAATGGGAAACTCCTTTCCTTTACAGCGTATCCTCCACGGTGGCGGCTGCGGCTTCAAAATCGGCAACGTCCCGGTTCCAGCCGTCAAAGGCGGGGTCCAACCGCTTGTCCTTCATAAGGCCCGTATCGGCAAGATATTCACCCAGATAGGCGCAGACCTTGACGGTCCCGGTGATATTCAGATGGTCCCCGGCGTCCATGGTATCCTGAGACCAGTCGATACCGATGTCCACCAGATTGAGGTCCAGATAGGGGACGTTCAGAGAATCTGCTACCCCCGCCACCGCCCGGTGGCAGGCATCGTTCCAGTTGACGGGGCTGGGCACGCTGACGAGCACCAGCTGCACTCCTTTTTCCCGGCACAGCTCCGCGATTCGCTCCAGGGAGCGGCAGCTCTGCTCCGGCAGGGGGTCGTTATAGTCGCTGGGGGCCATATAATCCCCGGGATCAGTCCCCACGATCAGCTTCCGCAGGTAAAAGCCCTTCCCCTGGACGTCCAGGGTATAGTTCACCGGGCGCAGGGCCTGGGCGGGCTTCAGAAATTTCCAATTGTCATGGTACTGCAGTACGGGGACCGCGCGCTCCAGCCGCAGGGTAAGGATGTCCTCGGCGGAATAGCCCTTATAGAGATGGTTGGTCTCCATAAAGACCACCTTCGGCGTCTGCCGTTCCAGCACATGCTCCAGCAGAATGGCGGACATTTCCGCATTCTGCCCCGTATCTACGCAGTCATAGCCGGTATAGCCCCAGTTTTTCCAGATCTCCAGGGGGCTGATGCCGACCAGAGGGATGCTGTCCCCCAAAATGACATAGTCCAGGCTGTTCTCCGGCTCGGACAGGAAGCCATTGGGCCGCACATCCTGAATGCCCGCCTCCGCCGTATTGTCCTTGGGCAGGAAATACAGGCTCAGCGCCCAGACAAAGCCCGCCAGAATGGCCACAAACAGGGCCGCGGATAAAATCTCTCTTCTCTTCATACCCGTTACTCCCTTACAGCGGTGCCTGCTTGATCTTGGCGTAGCGCCGGGGGTAGCAGCCGGGGGTATGGGCGACCTTGCGCAGCAAAATCACCGCGTGGTCCGCCCCCTCCACATCGAAGTGGGTGACGGACTCCAATTTCAGCCCCAGCTTGGCCATGGCGTTTTTGCACTCGTCCAGCTCCTGCTGGGCGGCGGCCCCTTTCAGCGCGGCCACGAAGCCCCCCACCCTGACATAGGGGGCCAGCAGCTCCAGAAGGATATTCAGTCTGGCCACGGCCCGGCTGACGGCCACATCATAGCGCTCTCTCCGGTCCGCCACGGCCTCTTCCGCCCGGGCGGTAATGCATTGGGCAGAGATGCCCAGCTCCGGCAACGTTCGCTCCAGCCATGCCACCCGCTTGCCCAGGCTGTCCAGCAATGTCACGTCCGTATCCGGGCAGGCAATGGCAATGGGAACCCCGGGAAAGCCCGCCCCGCAGCCCACGTCAATGAGCCGCTTGCCCTTCAAATCCAGGCACCGGGTCAATGTCAGGCTGTCCAGCAGGTGCAGCCTGGCCACCTGGACGGGATCTGTAATGGCGGTCAGATTCATGACCTTGTTCTGTTCAATCACCGCCTGGCCGAAGGCGCAGAGGGTGTCTGCCGTGTGTTCCGGCAGCACCGGCTGAAAGTCCGGAAGTCCGGCTTTCAGCGCCGTTTTCATTTCCTGATTGATTTCCATGCCGTCTCCTTTAACCGTTGGCATCCTGGGTTGTCCACTGGGCGTTGACGATGCCCGTCAAATCCACCTGGGTCTTGTCCAGAGGATCGAAGGGGGTCTCCTCCACAGCCATGCTGGGCAGCAGGACCTCCTGAATGTGCCAGCTCACCAGAAGATCGCACACCTCGCCGTAGGAGGCAAGGCCGGAGCTGTCGCCGCTGGTCTGCAAATAGGTGTTATTCACAGTGTCGCCCACCTTGGTGGCGGTTTCGTTCTTGTGGGTCTGGTAGAATGCGTCATACTGGGCCATGTCGTAGCGCAGATAGTCGTTGACGCCATCGGTGACCCGGGTCCGGGCCTCCACGGCGGCCTGACTTGACACGGTGCTTAGGGCGGCGATGCAGTAGCGGTAGGCCATGAAATAGGCGGAATACCGGAACTGTACGTCGGAATTGGCAGAGGCCGCCAGGAAGGCTGCAAAGTTGGCGTCCCGCTCATAGGCGATGCACATTCTGTGGGCCATCTCGTGGCACATGGTAAAGGGCAGGCTCACATCCGGGGCATTGGGATTCACGGCGGCCTCGCCGGTCAGGGCGAAGGTAAAGCCGGTAATGCCCATGGAGGTGTACATATCGGACCAGCCCAGCTTCTTCACAGGCAGGGTGGACCCGGCGAAGACGGGATAGTGCTTTTCGTAGGTCAGGGTATGGAAGCCGTCTCCGGCCATTTTGGAGAGCTCTTCGAAGGTGCGGAAGCTCACCGCGCCAGTGGAATCCCGGGGCACCTGGGTGGCCAGGGCATTGGCCTGGTTACGGTAGTATTCCGTGGCCTCGGTCAGCTCCTCCAGGGTATAGGGGGAGGTATCCAGCCGCATGTCCTCGGCAATGGGGCCGGCGTAGTAGTTCAAGCCGTACACACCGGTGTGCAGGCAGTAGACGCAGCAGCCCACGGCCAGCACCCAGCCGAGCCACTGGATGGGGTTCCACTTGAGCACGATCATCAGCACGATGCTTGCCAGCACCAGCACCCCCAGCACCACTGCCAGCAGCTGCCACAGGCAGAAGTCCACCTGGCCGCTCCATTGGGCCAGCATGGTTTGCAGGGTCCGCGTTACGTAGGGGTAGATCATATCCACCAGGGTAGAAAACCGCTGCCCGTAGGCCATGAGCACGGCGGTAATGGCGGCAAAAATACCGGCCACAAGATATCCGCGTAAATATTTCAAAGGGAGGTCCTCCTTACAGGGGTCATAAACCTGATTTTTTAGGTAGTATCTTAGTATATCACATTTATTGCGGATTGTCTGCCCTTTATTTTTTAAATTTTTTGGAAAATGCCGGGTGGAACAGTGCGGTATAAAATGGAGAAGCTTTTTCTTTTCTGAAAAAATGATAAAATAGAGGTCGGATTCATAGGCGAATTTCCGTCTATTAGAGTGGGGAAACAAAATGCAGCCGTGAGGTGAACGAAAATGGAAGACGGTAAAATAATCGAGCTGTTCTTCGCCAGAAATGAGGAGGCCATCCGGTATACGGCGGAGATCTATGGCAGACGTCTCTTTGCCCTGGCAGACAATGTCCTTAAAAACGACCAGGATGCCGACGAAAGTGTGAATGACACCTATATGCGTGTCTGGAATACGATTCCGCCCCAGAGACCGGGACATTTCTTTGCGTATCTGGCGAAGATCTGCCGACATTTGGCTCTGGATAAGCTGGACTGGAGAAGTGCAGCGAAGCGAAAAGCGGAAGTTGTCGGCCTGACCCAGGAGATGGAAAATTGTATCCCGGACCGGAGCCGGGAGCGCGCACTGGAGGGCAAAGAGGTTGGGAAGCTCCTGGATACATTTTTGAAGAGCTTAACACCTGAAAATCGCATGGTATTCATGCGCCGGTATTGGTACTTTGATTCTATTGCAGAAATTGCTGCCCGCTATGGGATCAGTGAAGACGCTGCCCAGAAGCGGATTGCCCGGACAAAAGCAAAGCTGGCAGCGTTCTTGAAACAGGAGGGAATTTACGTATGAATGGGAAGGATATTATTTGGAGTTTAGCATATGTCAGCGACAGCATTATTGAAGAAGCCGAATATGGTGTGTTTCCCGCCGGAACAGAGGAAGGGAAAAGAAAAGCACGCAAGGGATTCCGCAGACTCTTCCTGATTGCAGCGATAATTGGACTGCTGGTGCTGCTCATGGGCTGTGCTGCTTATTTCTATCGTCTGAAAAACCTTGTGGTGATCGATCACACAGATGAAACGGTTGCTGCAGCCGAGGCGGAGACGTCCGGAAGCAATTCAGAGGATTTTTCGGAAGCACTTCCGGAAACAACCTCAGGCCCACTGGTTTCCAGGCAAATCCTTTCTTTGCAGGGATATGAAGGAAGCCCCGCTTATTGTGCGTTACAGGAATGGCTGCAATACGCCACAGAATACACAATTCAAAACCCTGAGATCCGCTTCTCGGATGCATTCCGGCGCCCCGAGGCGTATTACAGCTACCCCTGCTATTCCCAGGAAATGGTGGAGAAAGTGGACGAAATCTGCGGCAAATACGGATTGCACCTCTTAGGGAAGTCCACCTTTATAGCAGACGCGGAAGGAATGAAGGAATACGGTCTATCCGGTGTTTTGAACGAAGATGTAATACCTCGCTGCTTCTATGGGCATCTTTTTCAGGACGGAAGCTTCGTTGCCTGTGGAGAATTGGAAATTTCCGAAAAAACGGTTCAATTCCAAATGCATAATATCAGGAAGGATGCCTTCTACACCGTTCCCCTTGGGCTGAATGATGTCTCTGATTTTGTACAGTGGAATTATACGACCTCTGACGGACAACGTGCGCTGCTGGCACGCAATGAGAATACAGGACTCATTTTTTTAGAAAAGGAAGGACGGTTTATTTCGATTATTATTGAAGAAGTTCCGGATTCCAACATGGTGTGGACGGGGCTTCCGCAGGAAAACCATTTTCTGGAAACGGTATGTGACTGCTTTGCGTTTTCTGATTTGGAGAATGAATAACGATTTCCTAACAGCAAGGCAAGAGAATATGCGTCATCCGGACAAAAACAAGCAAGAAGATACGTCAAAGAAGGGGAAATTGGCTGCATGAAGAAAAGGAGCGGATTTTCGTCCACTCCTTTTCCCTTTACTCCACGGCCTTGGTTGCGACAACATCCACGCCGGTTCCGGCGACGTTGGCAAGCAGCACATCGCCGATTTCCACCGGAGCTTTGGCCACAACCTGCTTCAGAGCTGCGGCGACGGCAAAGATCTTCCCCTTGGGGATATCCTGGGCGGTCTTGCAGCTGACAACTGCCGCACCGGTCTTGCTGCCGGTGAGCCGGACGGTGCTGGTGACGATGCGGGTGGGATTGGTCACTTCCTTGCAGGCATATTCCTTGCCCCGTTTGCAGGTGAAGCCCACCACTTCCTTCACTTCGCCGCCCTCCAGCGTCACGGTAATGGCGCAGCCCAAGGGGCAGCCGATACAGGTCAATTCACGTTTTTCCATGGTTACGCCTCCTCCACTGCAATGTGGATCCGCTTCAGATCCGGATGGGCCGCCAGAGCCGCCTGGGTCAGCTTCAGCTCCTCCATCTCGCCGGGGGCCATGACTGGGCGCTTGCGGCTGACCGCCGCCTCGTCATCCAGATACAGCCGGACGCGGCGGTTCTTCATAACGCCGCCCACCCGGAAGCGAATGACCAGATCTCCCTCCACACGCTTCGGATCGATGCTGGCAGGCACCGTATATCTGGGGCCGCCCTCGAAGGTGATGGGAATTTCCCGGTCCCGGTCCTGAGGTCCGTTTGCCAGATATCTTACGGCCGCCCGGCCGGCAGCGGCGGCTTCCTCGGAAACAAAGTCCACCAGATCATGCACATGGAGCACATTGCCTGCGGCGAACACGCCGGGGATGTTGGTTTGCAGGCTTTCGTCGACCACGGGGCCGTTGGTCACCGGGGAAATGGTCACGCCCATGCCCCGGGACAGCTCGTTCTCCGGCAGCAGGCCGCAGGAGAGCAGCAGGGTATCGCAGTCGTAGTGAATTTCCGTACCCGGAATGGGCTTCCGGTCCGGGCCTACCTCGGCAATGGTCACGCCGGTGACCCGCTCCCGGCCCTGGATGTCCACCACCGTATGGCTGAGCTTCAGGGGAATGTCGAAGTCATTGAGGCACTGGACGATGTTCCGCTTCAGTCCGCCGGAATAGGGCATCAGCTCCGCAACCACCAGAACCTTGGCCCCCTCCAGGGTCATGCGCCGGGCCATGATCAGGCCGATATCGCCGCTGCCCAGGATGACCACTCTGCGCCCCGGCAGGAAGCCCTCGATGTTCACCAGCCGCTGGGCCGTACCGGCAGAGTAAATGCCCGCAGGGCGGAAGCCCGGGATGTTCAGCGCGCCCCGGCTCCGCTCCCGGCAGCCCATGGCCAGGATGATGGCGGTGGCTTCGATTTCAATCAGGCCGTCGGTGCGGTTGACGGCGGTGATCTTCTTGTCCCCGCCGATGGACAGCACCATGGTGTTCAGCTTGTAGGCAATGCCCCGGTCCAGCACCTGCCGGGCAAAGCGGGCGGCGTATTCCGGGCCGGTGAGCTCCTCGCCGAAGGTGTGCAGGCCGAAGCCGTTGTGAATGCACTGGTTCAGGATGCCGCCCAGCTGGTTGTCACGCTCCAGAATCAGAATGCTGCGGCAGCCGGCATCATAGGCTGCAATGGCCGCTGCCAGGCCGGCGGGGCCGCCGCCGATGATCACGATCTCATATTTCATCCCTCGCGCACCTCCTCAAGACTATCCTTGTTAACGCCCACAATGAGGCGGGACGCGCCGCCGCATTTGGTGATCTCCGCCTGGCTTACGCCCAGCTCCCGGGCCAGAATTTCCAAGACCCTGGGAGAGCAGAAGCCCGCCTGGCACCGGCCCATACCGGCCCGGGTGCGCCGTTTCACGCCGTCCAGACTCCTGGCCCCCAGGGGGCGGCGGATGGCATCGATGATCTCGCCCTCGGTGACCTGCTCGCAGCGGCAGATGATCTGCCCATAGGCGGGATTTTCCCGAATCAGGGCCTGATAGGCCTCCTTGGTCAGGGACTTGGGATCCAGCAGGCCCTTCCGGGTGGCGATAAAATCTTCCTTCTTCCGCAGGCCCAGCTTCTCCCGCAGCAGCTCCGCCACGGTCAGACCGATGGCGGGGGCGGAGGTCAGGCCGGGGGATTCGATTCCGGCGCAGTCCACGAATCCGGGGGCGTCTTCCGCTTCCCCGATGACGAATTCGTGGTGATCCTCATGGGCGCGCAGTCCGGCAAAGCTGGTGATGGTCTGGCGGATAGGCAGGTTGTCCACGGAAATGCCCGCCTTGGCGATCAGCTCTTCCAGCCCCGCGGCGGTGGTGTTGGTGCCGTCCCGGTCCTCAATATCGATGGCGGTGGGACCGACGATGATGTTGCCGTGAACGGTAGGGCTCACCAGAACGCCCTTGCCCAGCTTCCCGGGCAGCTGGAACACCGTGTGGCTGACGAAGCCGCCCACCTGCCTGTCCAGCAGGCAGTAGTCGCCCCGGCGGGGGGTGATGTGCAGCTTCCGGGCGGAGACCATGTTGTGCAGCACGTCGGCATAGACGCCTGCCGCGTTGACAACATACCTCGTCTGGAAGTCGCCCTGCTCCGTGTGGACGGTCCAGCCCTCCTCGCCCCGGGTAAAGCCCGTGACCTTTGTGTTGAACCGGAAGTCCACACCGTTGGCATTGGCATTCTCCGCCAGGGCGATGGTCATATTGAAGGGGCAGACAATGCCGCCGGTAGGCGCCCACAGGGCGGCAACGGCGTTTTTGCTGACGTTGGGCTCCAGCTCGTGGAGCCGCTGGGCATCCACAATTTCCAGCCCCTCCACGCCGTTTTTCACGCCGTTTTCATAGAGAGCCAGAAGCCTGTGCATATCCTCCTCGGACATGCATACCACCAGTGAGCTATTTCTCCGGAAGGGGAAATCCAACTCCTTCGCCAGCTCAGGCAGCATCCGGTTGCCCTGAACGTTCATCTTGGCCATCAGACTGCCGTGGGCAGCGTCAAAGCCTGCATGGATAATGGCGCTGTTGGCTTTGGAGGTGCCGCAGCACACATCCTCCGCCCGCTCCAGCACCAGGGCGCTGCCCTGATAGCGGGACAGATATCGGGCCACCGCGCAGCCGGTGACACCCGCGCCGATTATGATTACATCGTACAAATGGAACGCCTCCTTCAATAAAATCGGGCAGCCCAAGAAAACCTTCCGGTAGGAGGGGTGGGCTGCCCGACACTTACACTAAGAGCAGAAGATATTTACGAATTACCAGGGAATTGCGTTGTACAACAGGACTGCCACGATGCCGCCCAGGATGGGGCCGACAATGGGAACCACCAGGCCATACTTGAAGTTGCTGTCGCCCTTGCCCTTGATCGGCAGGATGGCGTGGGCGATCCGGGGGCCCAGGTCACGGGCGGGGTTCAGGGCATAGCCGGTCAGGCCGCCCAGGGACATGCCGATGGATACGATGATGCCGAAGACCAGCAGCTTGCCCATGCCCGCATCCAGGCCGGGAACCTGATTCATGCCGCAGATGGCGAACACCAGAACGAAGGTGGCGATGGCTTCCTGCAGGATATTGCGGCCGGTGTTGGGAATGGAGGGGCCGGTGGAGAAGACGCCCAGCTTGGTGCCAGGATCTTCCGTAGCGTCAAACTGATTCTTGAACAGAACGTAAACCAGGATACCGCCGCAGATGCCGCCCAGCATCTGCGCGATGATGTAGCCGGGAACCAGAGCCCAGTCGAACATACCGCCAACGGCCAGTGCGATGGTCAGTGCGGGGTTGAAGCTGGCGCCGGAAGCCTGACCGAAGATAAAGGCGGGAACCATAACGGCAAGACCCCAGGCAATGGTGATCTGAACGGCGCCGGCGCCCTTCATGCCGGATTTGTTCAGGTTTACGTTGGCGACAACACCGTCGCCCAAGAGGATCAGGATCATCGTGCCCAAAAACTCAGCAATATACGGTAACATTTTATTGACCTCCCTAAATCATTGCCGCGGATTTTTTCCCATTTTGAATTCGCTTCCGTGCAATTTCCGGGGAGATAGGCTCCCCGGAGAAAATTCGGGGATTCTATGGAATATGCTCAGTCCTTTGCCCAGCCGTAGGCGCACTTCACGGCCTTATTCCAGCCCTTGACCTTTTCGGCGCGTTCTTCCTCGCTGATCTCGGGATGGAAGACCCGGTCGATGGCCCGGTTGTGGACAACGTCTTCCTTGCTGGCCCAGTAGCCCACGGCCAGACCTGCCAGGTAGGCTGCGCCCATGGCGGTGGTCTCCACGCAGGTGGGACGCTGTACGGGAGCGCCGGAGATATCGGCCTGCATCTGCATCAGCAGGTTGTTGGCAGAGGCACCGCCGTCCACGTTCAGAGCCGCCAGCTGAATGCCGGAGTCGGCCTGCATGGCCACCAGAATATCATTGACCTGATAGGCCAGGGATTCCATGGTGGCGCGGATGATGTGATTCTTGTTGACGCCACGGGTGATGCCCACGATGGTGCCCCGGGCGTACTGATCCCAGTGGGGCGCGCCCAACCCTGTGAAGGCGGGGACCACATAGCAGCCGTTGGTGTCCTTGACCTTGTCGGCATAGTATTCGGAGTCGGGGGCGGACTCGATGAGCTTCAGCTCATCCCGCAGCCACTGGATGGCGGCACCGGCCACGAAGACGGAGCCTTCCAGAGCGTATTCAACCTTGCCGTCCAGGCCCCAGGCGATGGTGGTGACCAGGCCGTTGCTGGAGAAGACGGGCTTCTCGCCGGTGTTCATCAGCAGGAAAGCACCGGTGCCGTAGGTGTTCTTGGCCTCGCCGGGGTGGTAGCAGGCCTGGCCGAACAGGGCGGACTGCTGGTCGCCGGCCGCGCCGCCGATCTTGATGGGGCCGCCCAGCAGGGAGGGATCGGTCTCACCGTAGACGCAGCTGGAGGGCATGGGGGTAGGCAGCATACATTTGGGAATGTTCAGCTCTGCCAGGATCTCATCGTCCCATTCCAGGGTGTTGATGTTGAAGAGCATGGTCCGGGAGGCGTTGGAATAGTCGGTAACATGGACCTTGCCGCCGGTCAGCTTCCAGATCAGCCAGGTTTCCACGGTACCGAACAGCAGCTCGCCCCGCTCCGCCCGCTCACGGGCGCCGGGAACGTTCTCCAGAATCCAGCGGATCTTGGTGCCGGAGAAGTAGGCGTCGATGACCAGGCCGGTCTTGGCCCGGAAGGTATCGGTCAGGCCCTTTTCCTTCAGACTGTCGCAGTACTCGCTGGTACGGCGGCACTGCCACACAATGGCATGGTAAACGGGCTCACCGGTGACCTTATCCCAGACAATGGCGGTTTCGCGCTGGTTGGTGATGCCGATGGCGGCGATGTCAGCGGCGGTGGCGCCGATCTTCTGCATGGCTTCCACAGCGACACCCAGCTGGGTTGCCCAGATTTCATTTGCGTCGTGCTCCACCCAGCCGGGCTTGGGGAAGAACTGGGTGAATTCCCGCTGGGAGACGCTGCACATTTCCCCGTGCTCATTGAACAGAATGCAGCGGTTGGAAGTTGTGCCGGCGTCCAGTGCCATAATGTACTTCGCCATAGAAAAGTCCTCCTTGTATGATCGAGATTTTACGCAGGGGCTCCTTTGAAAACGCTGACGGAATCATTCGCAGCCGGGCAGCTGCGTTTGCGCCGAAGTAAATTTCGTCCGATCTGTCCATATCCAATCTATGCGGCCCCCGGGGGAATAGAACGTCCTACATCTGCCAGACGGCGGGAGCCGTGCTGGAAATGGCCATGGCCCCGGCGTCCAGCGCCTGCAGAACCTCCTGCTTCTCGGTGATGAGCCCCCCTGCCAGAACGGGAAGCCCTGTGAGCGCGCGCACCTTGCAGATGATTCCCGGCATAAGCCCCGGAAGAATGTCGATGGCATCCGGCCGGAGATTTTTGACGCCGAGCAGGGAATCCAGCGCCATGGAATCGATGACAAAAACCCGGAAAACGGTGATCATTTGCAGCTCCTTTGCCCGCTGGATCATGTTCGCCCGGGTGGAGATAATGCCGTCTGCCCGGGTGGCGTTCCGGAGAAAATCCACACAGATTTCTTTGCCGGAGAGGCCGGTGATCAGATCCACATGGACGATGGCCATCTTTCCCGCATCCTTGATGCGCTCCACGATCCCGGCGATGCTGCAAATATCCCCATAGAGCACAAATACGATCTGAACATCGGCCTTCAAACAGCCCTCTAATCCCGCGTCATCCCGGATGGCCGCAATGATTGGATTTGTCTGCATTGCCTGGTACAGCCGTGTATTCACTGGCTCAGTCCTCCTCCTTGGGTGCCGGATGCAAAAAGAGCACAGAAAACAGACGGCGTTGTAAACTCCGTTTGTCCCCATGCTCATCACTCCGGGCAAATATTCTATTGCCTAAAATACGTGTTTATTCTATCATCCGTGCATAAAAAAAGCAAGAAAAAGTTCCGTTCGATTGTTAAAAATGATGCACAAATTATTGCAGCCTTTTTTGGCGGATTTGCTTTTGCCCCCGCTCTTTCCCAATACCGGCTTCGGCGCAGTCTTGGGCAAGGCAGCATTTCCCGTAGGCATTGTGGCGGGTGTCATCGGCCTGGTTCTGGTGGCCCTGGCCTATCCGGTCTACAACCGGGAACTAAAAAAACAGCGGGAAAAAGCCGCCCCGGAAATCCTCCGGCTGACGGATGCGCTGATGAAATGAGGCGGATTTTTTTCGGGAAATCGGAAAAAATTGTGCAAAAAACGGACGGTGCGTCGGCACCGCCCGTTTTGCAATTTATGGCTTACAGCTTCACCTTAAATACTGCCTTGCGCACGTGCTCGGGGACTCCTGTGAAGGAGATGCCGGGGGCGTGGGCGTCGCAGGGAAACACCAGGCCGAATTTGCCGGGAACCAGGGATACATAGTCCATGGGGCCGTGGTAGAACCAGATGTCGTTTTCGGGCTTGCCGGAGACCTGGGTCATGTCCGGCAGAGAGCCGACGCCCATTTTCTCCCGGCCCTCCAGCACGCACTGGATGTCCACATAGGCCTTGTGGGCCTCGGGGGTGTCGTTGTCAGGCTTGTTGTCGTAGCTCTGGACGAAGTAGAAAAGGTCCCGGCCCTCTACCTCGTAGGTGCCGTCGGGGATTTTGGAAAAATCCGTGTCCCGCAGCAGTTCCAGCGCCTTATACAGCCGGGGCTGCAGCCCCTTGTAGCGCTCAATCTGATCAAGACGATCATAGATCATGGTTGCGTTCCTCCCAATATGGGCAAATTGTGTGGTGCTGCCGTCCTAATTACTTCGTGCCGAAAATCCGGTCGCCGGCATCGCCCAGGCCGGGGACGATGTAGGCATGCTCGTTCAGCTTCTCGTCCAGGGCGGCCAGATAGATCTCTACATCGGGATGGGCCTCCTGAACGGCCTTTACGCCTTCGGGAGCTCCGATGATATTCATCATGATGATGTTCTTGCAGCCGTGCTTCTTCAGAAAGTCAATGGCAGCAACGGCGCTGCCGCCGGTGGCCAGCATGGGGTCCACCACGAAGACCTGCCGGTTGGCGATGTCCTCGGGCAGCTTGCAGTAGTATTCCACGGGCTTGTGGGTCTCGGGATCACGGTACAGGCCGATGTGGCCGATCTTGGCGGAGGGAATCAGGGCGACCATCTGGTCAACCATACCCAAGCCTGCCCGCAGCACGGGGACGATGGCCAGCTTCTTACCGGAGAGCATATGGCACTTTGCAGTGGCAACGGGGGTCTCCACTTCCACTTCCTTCAGGGGCAGCTTGCGAGTGGCCTCGTAGCACATCAGGCCTGCGATTTCACCGATCAGCTCCCGGAATTCCTTAACGGGGGTATCCTTGCTGCGCAGGATCGCCAGCTTGTGCTGAATGAGGGGATGGTCCAATACGTGTACTTCTGCCATGATTTCTTTCTCCTTTATGTCTATTTTGAATTTTCTCGTTCCAGCCGTTCCCGCTCCGCCTGACTCAGGCGCAGATAGTTTGGCATCAGAGCGGCGCCGGAAAAGTCGCCGCCCTCTTGGAGCATCCGTTCTGCCGCCAGAGCCACGCCTGCGGCCCGCTGGTGCATCCGGTGCTCCGGGGGCAGCACGAGCCCCGGCACTTTTTCCAACAACGTATTATAACACAGATTGCTCCCATCTCCAACAAGAAAAATGGGTTCGCGCAAAATTTTCAGCTCTTCGCCCAAATCCGCCAGAGAAATTGCCCGGTCTTCCTGCACTCTTGTGTAATTTCCGCCGGAAACGTGGAAAAGGGCATTGTAAACCTGACTTCTCCGGGCATCCATCACGGGACAGACATAACCCTGCCATGCTCCCAGCCCCAGGGCCATGGATTCCAGGGTGCTGGTGCCGACGCATGGAATCTCCCGGCCCCAGGCGAAGCCCTTGGCAGCAGCCACGCCGATGCGCACCCCCGTAAAGGACCCGGGCCCCGCAGCTACGGCCACGGCATCCATGTCCTTGGCCGTCAGATTCAGCTGCTTCAACAGGTCTTGGGTCATGACCATCAGGGTCTGGCTGTGGGTCAGCCCAGTATTCTGGTAGCATTCCGCCAAAAGCTTCCCATCTGCCATAACGGCGGCAGAGGCCGCTTTGGCAGAGGTCTCAAAGGCTAAGATTTTCATAGCCGTCCCCTCCTTCTATGGTGATTTTTCGATCCGTGTCCCCAAGCTTTTCAATGTTTACGGTCAGCGCCCCCGCCATGGCCTCGGGCACGTTTTCGCTCCACTCCACGGCGCACACACCGCCCCGCTCCAGATAGTCTTCCCAGCCGATGTCCCACAGGTCATCGTCGGAAGCAAGGCGGTACATATCAAAGTGAAACAGGGGAAGCCTGCCGCCTAAGTATTCGTTTACAATGGTATAGGTGGGGCTGGTCACGCTGTCCCGATACCCCAGCCCCCGGGCCAGGCCCCGGGTGAAGGCGGTCTTCCCCGCCCCCAGGTCTCCGCGGTAGGCAAGCACTGTGCCGGGAGCCAAATTTTTTGCCAGCTTCTCCCCGATCGCTTCCGTCTCCTCGGGGGAATGGGTGATGTATTCCATAAAACAGTACCTCTGTATTTTATCCTGTGCAAAGAACCAATTGACAATGGACAATTGACAGTTGACAATTGTGGTGTCCCTCCGGGACAATTTCAAACTATTTCCGGAGAAAATGCCATAATTGTCCATTGTAAATTGTAAATTGTCAATTTTATTTCGCTTGTTTCAGCTTCTCCGCCTGGTCGGCCGTGGCCAGAGCGTCTATAATTTCGTCCAGGTCGCCGTCCATGACGGAGTCGATTTTGTACAGCGTCAGACCTACCCGATGTTCCGTCACCCGGCCCTGGGGAAAGTTGTAGGTGCGGATGCGCTCATTGCGCATTCCCGTGCCCACCTGGCTGCGGCGCAGGCCTGTGACCTCGCTTTCGACCCGCTGCTGCTCCTGCTCGTAGAGCTTGGAGGCCAGCATCCGCATACACTTCTCCCGGTTCTGAACCTGGCTGCGCTCCTCCTGACAGGCGACCACAATGCCGGATGGCTTGTGGATCAGCCGGACGGCGGAGCTGGTCTTGTTTACGTGCTGGCCGCCGGCACCGGAGGAACGGTAGACCTGCATTTCGTAGTCGTCGGGCTTGATCTCCACGTCCTGGCTGTCGTCCTGGAT
>OKWR01000672.1_pt1 | contig 31590 bp, 22 predicted proteins | sample 1607101 | NCBI WGS metagenome assembly OKWR01 (sample SAMN04414076, study PRJEB24778) | human gut metagenome | material: faecal | host: Homo sapiens
GGGGGGGCTGGACGTGGCGGTGGCCATGGGCGGCGGCGCGTATTATCTGGCGTGCCCGCGTGTCGTCGGCGTGCGCCTGCATGGCAAGCTGTCCTACGGCGTTGCGGCGAAGGACATTATTCTGGAAGTCCTGCGCCGGCTGACCGTCAAGGGCGGCGTCGGCAAGGTGATGGAGTACATCGGCGACGGCGTGAAAACGTTGAGTGTCCCAGAGCGTGCAACGATTACGAACATGGGCGCGGAACTCGGCGCGACGACATCCATCTTCCCGTCGGATGAAGTGACCCATGCATTCCTCAAAGCCCAGCAGCGCGAGCAGGACTTCGTGCCGCTGTCCGCAGACCCGGATGCGGCGTATGACGAAATCCTCGACATTGATTTGACCGCGCTTGAGCCGCTCGTCGCGAAGCCCCATATGCCTGACATCGTGGAAACCGTCAAGCAGTGCGGCCCGATTAAGGTCGATCAGGTGTTTATCGGTTCCTGCACGAACTCTTCCTATACCGACATGATGCGCGTCGCCCGGATTTTGAAGGGCAAGACTGTGCACCCGGACGTGAGCCTGGTCATCGGCCCCGGATCGAAGCAGGTGCTGACGATGCTGGCACGCAACGGCGCTTTGGCGGACATGATTGCGGCGGGCGCGCGCATTCTGGAATCCGCCTGCGGGCCGTGCATCGGCATGGGGCAGTCGCCGCGCACGAACGCCGTCTCCGTTCGCACGAACAACCGCAATTTCTACGGCCGCAGCGGCACAAAGTCCGCCGGTATTTACCTGGTCTCCTGCGAGACGGCGGCTGTCACGGCGCTGACTGGCGTGCTGACGGATCCGCGCTGCCTTGACATTGACCTCGACATCCCGATGCCGGAAACGTACACCGTCAACGACAATCTGGTCATTCCCCCGGTCGCGCCGGGCGAAGAGGACACGGTGGAGGTCGTCCGCGGCCCGAACATTCAGCCCTTCCCGCTGGGCAAGCCGCTGGCGGATGCCATTTCCGGCAAGGTGTTGCTGAAGATGGAGGACAACATCACCACCGACCACATTGCGCCGTCGGACGCGAAGCTCCTGCCGTTCCGCTCGAATGTGCCGTACTTGTCGGACTTCTGCCTGACCCCCGTGGACGCGACGTTCCCGGCGCGCGCGAAGAAGGAAGGCGGCGGCATCCTCGTCGCGGGCATGAACTACGGGCAAGGGTCGAGCCGCGAACACGCCGCGCTTGTCCCGCTGTATCTGGGCATCCGCGCCGTCGTCGCGAAGTCGTTCGCCCGCATCCATCAGGCGAACCTTATCAACAATGGCATTCTTCCGCTGACGTTCCAGAATGAGGCGGATTACGACCGCATCGCGCAGGGCGACACGCTGAGCCTGCCGAACGTCCGCGAGACGGTGGAAAGCGGCAGCGACACGTTCGTGCTGCACAACGACACAAAGGACGAGGATTACATTGTGCTGATGCCGCTGACCGCGCGCCAGCAGGGCTGCATCCTCTATGGCGGACTGCTGAATTATACAAGAGAGAGCGCAAAGGCGGAATAAGATAGTTTGTCCCCCAGAAGTATGGGCTTCCGGGGGATTTTTTCGTGGGGGGGTAGCTAAGTTATAGGTATTTCTTGAAAACCTTCTTGAATTTCAGCGACATCTCCATCATCCAGTCAAACTGTGCATTCCACGCGCTGCGGTCGTCGAAATTGACTTGACGTGTCAACATGATGCGGCTTGCTTTCTTTTCCGGCAGTTCCCGCCAGTCAAGCGCAACGCCCAATTCCTGCTCAATGGCATTCTGTTTTTCAAATAACTGATGATAAAGGTCCTTGTCGCCGCGAATATACAGTTCAACAACAAGCAGATTTTCTGTTTTAACCGCGCGTAAGCAAATATCATAAACAGATGAGCCAATGCTCAGGTGCATCCACATTTTGTTTGATGCTTTTCGCTTGCCAAATTGCCTTGCGAACTGCGCGTTTGCATACGCATAGTCATTGAATGCTGTCCAGTAGTCCAAGCGGAACTGCTGGCTTTCTGTCTGCTGCTGATTCTTTTTAACGCTCTTAATCCAGTCATTCGGCTTCTCAATCACGCTGAACTTCACCGCAGGATTGGAGCTGCCGACTTTATACAGGTGGATTTCGCACAGGAAAAAGCCAATGTCATCATCCGTGTGGTTATTCAGCCACTCAATCGCCGCGCGGTGTTCCTCGCGTGCGTGCTTTACCACCCAGATAATCGTCCGAGCTTCTTTCCCGGCAGCGTAGGTGATAAGTTTGCCCAGATGGTCGTGGTTGGTATCTTCCAGCTGGTTTTCGATGATAACCTTCTGCCCTGTTGCAATATCGGTCGCGATAATATCCACGCTGAAATCGCCCACAGCAGATTCTGTTCCGTCGACTGCAATTTCCATGCCGATTTCATTGCCCAGAATCACGATGTTCTCATCCTTCGCCAGCCACGGCGTAAAATCCAGTGCTTCATGCGGCCAAACCTTCCGCAAATCCTGCACTTCGGTCAGAACTTCAAGCTGCTCCATTGGGCATACCTCCTTTTGTGTGCGGCACATAGCGGGCGCTTATCTTATGATAGCAGATAGGCAGGGAAACGTCAATCGCAAGTATGTTTTTTTCGCAGCAAAACAGCCGGGGACTGCCTTTCCAGCAATCCCCGGCTTTCGTAATCCCTATGAATTTTTACTTGACTTCCAGCAGGTTCTTGCATTCCGCGAACGCGCGGCGGCCAATGATTTCAATCGTCGCGGGCAGGGTTACGCTCTTGAGCTTCGTGTTGCCCTCGAACGCCTGCGCGCCGATTTCCACCACCGGCAGACCTGCCACCGTGTTCGGAACGGCCAGCGTCGATGCCGTGCCGTTGTACTTGACGACCACAATGCCCGTCGAGTCGTCACGAACCGCGAACACGAAGTCGCCTGTCACGGTGAATGCCTTGTTGACAGATTCGAGCTCCGTATTGCCGGACAGCGCCTTAATCGTGATGGTGTAGTCGCCCGGCTGCAGCAGCTTCAGACCCGGCACCGTGTAGTTCAGCGCCGCCGTTTCGCCCAGCAGCGCAGCCGTGCCGTCGGGCGTGGTCAGCAGCAGCTGATACTTCGTTGCGCCGCCAGCAGCCGTCCACGTCACCGTCAGGTCCTCGCCCTGCTTCGCGGCAGGAACGGTCACGGTCAGCGGATCATCGGTCACATACAGCGTCAGGGACTGCGCCGGGGAAAGCTCGCCAGCGGTCGTTCCGTAGTAGGGCTTGAACTGAATCGTGCGGACACCGTTGCCGCTGCCCAGCGAAGCGAAGGCGCGCTCGATAACCGTCACATCGCCAGTCGTCGGGTAGCTGGTATTTGCCTTGCCGTCCACATACAGGACGACCTTCGTCGCGTTCTTGGTGTTGACCGTGAACGTCACCGGCACATTCAGCTTCACGCGGCTGGGATTCATGGTGAAGTTGACGACTTCCGGCTTGTTGACCACGGTCGTCGTCAGTGTAATCGTGTACGCCTTAAACTTTTCGCCCGCCGTCGTGCCGTTGTAAGGCTGGAACTGAATCGTACGGACGCCGCCATTATTCCCCAGCGACGAGAACGACATCGTGAACTCGTACTTCGACATGCTGGTCGTTACGTCCTCAAAGCGGCGGTTCACCTGCCCGTCGACATACATCAGCAGCTTCGTTGCGTTGTCCAGATAAACAGTGAATTTAATCTGCTCGCCCAGCACCGCGGTCGTCTTGTCAATCTTGACATTCGCAATCACGGGGGCAGCAGACGAACCGCTCATCAGGGAAATGGTCGTTGCGGTGGTCTTGTCGCCGCCGACTGCGCCGTTGTAGGCTTGGAACGCAATGGTACGCTTGCCCCCGTTGTTCCCCAGCGAAGAGAACGCCATGGTGAAGGTGTATTCCGTCATGTCAGGGGTGATGTTCTCGAAGCGGCGGTTGACACTGCCGTCGATGTACATCAGCACCTTCGTGGCGTTCTTGATGCGCAGGGTGAAGGTGATATTTTCGCCCAGCGTCGCGTTCGGATTGCTGATTTTCAGCAGCTCAACCCGCGGCTTGTTCGCCACGCTGATGGTAATCGTCTTGGTGTCGGACATAGCGCCGGGCGTGTTGCCATTGTAGGGCTGGAACGCCACCGTGCGCACGCCGCCGTTTGAGCCGAGCGTCGAGAAGGACATCTGGAATGTCGTCGCGCCGTCCTTCACGTCGTAGATGTAGCGGTTCAGCTTGCCATCAATGTAGACACGCATCTTCGTCGCGTTCTTGGTGTTGATGGTGAAGGTGATGGTTTCGTTCAAATCAACCGTGGATTTGTTCAAACTCCAGCTGGTCACGGTCGGCTTGTTCGGGCTTTCGTTTGCGACAGTCACAACACGTTCGGAGGTCTTTTCACCCGCCGTCGTGCCGTTATAGGCTTGGAACGCAATGGCGCGCTTGCCCCCGTTGTTCCCCAGCGAAGAGAAGGACATGGTGAAGGTGTATTCCGTCATGTCGGGGGTGATGTCCTCGAAGCGACGGTTGACGCTGCCGTCGATGTACATCAGCACCTTCGTGGCGTTCTTGACGCTCAGGGTGAAGGTGATGTTCTCGCCCAGACCCACGGTCGTCTTGTCGATATTCTTTACCGTTACCTGCGGCTTGACAGACGGCTTCGTCAGCGTAATCGTTTGTTCAGCGGACTTTTCACCGGGCGTATTGCCATTGTAGGCTTGGAACGCGATGGTGCGCTTGCCCCCCTTGCTCCCCATCGAGGAGAAGGACATGGTAAGCGTCGACGTGTCGGTGGGTACGTCGTAGATGTAGCGGTTGACGCTGCCGTCAATGTACATCAAAATCTTGGTGGCATTCTTCGTGTGGATGGTGAAGGTGATATTCTCGCCCAGCTCCGCCGTCGCCTTGTCCATTTCGAACGTCGGTTTGCCCGGAATAATCACATCCGCGCGGTCGATGTTTTCGAGGTCATCCGGCACGTCCGTAGGCGCGGGGGTCGACGCGGGTTCCTCGGTCGGCACGACTGCAGGTTCCTCGGTCGGCACGACTGCAGGTTCCTCGGTCGGCACGACAACGGGTTCTTCGGTCGGCACGACAGCGGGTTCTTCGGTCGGCACGACAACGGGTTCTTCGGTCGGCACGACTGCAGGCTCCTCGGTCGGCTCAACAGCGGGCTCTTCGGTCGGCACGACAACAGGCTCTTCCGTCAGGACGGGCGTGGGTGCAGGGGTCGGCACGGGTTCTTCCGTCGCAGCCGCAAGCACCAGCAGGGCACAGGGCATTTCCACGCCGCTCGCGAAAACACCGGTGTGACGCTGATTCTCAATGCCCTCTTCCGGCACAGGATGCACTGCATCCGCCGCCAGATAGCCATATGCAACGCCAGCCGTCTGGTCATACACGCAGACGGAAATCCGTTCATTCAGCTGACCCTTCTGCGGACGATGCGTCACATACACTACGCCAGTTACCTGACCAACCAGCTCATCGCCCGTCGGATTCAGGTACAGCTGTGCGCTGCTGAACGTCGCGGCAAAGCCGGAGTCAAAGAACTCGTTATCCAGCACGGAGCGGCTGTAATCTACGGCTGCTTCGTCCACGATTTCGGGCGCTTCCGTTACCTCGGGAACATCCGTCGTTTCGGGGATTTCCGTCGTTTCGGGGATTTCCGTTGTTTCAGGAACATCCGTCGCTTCGGGGATTTCCGTTGTTTCAGGAACATCCGTCGCTTCGGGGATTTCCGTTGCTTCGGGAATATCCGTCGCTTCGGGAACATCCGTCGCTTCGGGCGCTTCCGTTGCTTCGGGGATTTCCGTTACCTCAGGAACATCCGTTGCTTCCGGTGCTTCCGTCGGCACGACCTCAACCGTTTCCGTCGGCGGAATTTCCGGCTCTTCTGCAGCCGCCGTCAGCACTGTTCCCATACTGCCCGTTACCATGAATACAGCCAGCAGGAAAGACAATGCCTTTCGCATCCACTTTTTGTCCTTCATCGTCCTCACTCCTTGTTCTGTGCAATCTTCCGGCACGACGTATGGTTGTGCCAATGGCAAGCGATTGCTGTTTTCCATCTTTCTTTTCGCGGCGAGCTGCAGTGCTCCCGGTGGATATAGCAATCTCTTTCCCAATTCCAGCTATATTGTAACAAATTACAAGTCGGCTGTCAATACTTACCGCGCAGAAAGCCGCATTTTATACGAAAATCAAGGCACTTTCTCTGCATCTGTCTCGCGGAACTGATTTTTCCATTGCCGAATTGCCGTGGTCGGCAAATCAATTTGCGTCTCCCATGCGGAACAGATTTGCTCCTCCAGCACATCCAAATTCCCGCCGCGGGGCAGGACGGGCAGATTCGTGTCCTTCGCGATTTCGCTTGCGCGGTTGTCTACCGCCAGAATCAGGCTTCGGCAGCCCATGTTCATTGCGTGGATGCCGCCGTGCAGCCGCGTGCCAACGTAGTCAATCCCGCCTGATGCCAAAAGTGCTGTGTAATCTCGCAGATTCGGCTGAATCAGGTGCAAATTCTGCGTCACGCGCGCATCCATTTGGCGCAGGCAGGCGTAGTCCTCAACTGCTTGCAGCCACACATACACCTCGCGATAGTGCTTTTGCAGCATGGTCAGCATCTGCGCATCCTGCTCCGGGCTGCTACGGTAGTCCGTCAGCGTTGTCACGACGCGCTCCGCCTTGTGCGTCGGAATCTGCGCGCATTTGTCGTCTGTCAGCCCCCACATTGTCGGACACGCCGTATTCAGCACGTTCGTGATGCCCAGCTTCAGCAGGCGCTGGCGCGTGTATTCGTCGCGCACCGCGTGCAGGTACTGCCCATCCAGCAGCGTTTTTAGAATCCGCTTCGTGTATCCTGTCGGCTCGTCCTGGTATTGATACCACCCCGCACCCAGCAAAATGATATGCGTGCGCTGAAATTTCTCACGAATCAGGCGGAAATTCAGCAGCTCCCGCTTGTGCAAATCGCCGCAGCGCATCATCACCGCGTCCCGCAGGCGGATATTCCACATCCTTTGGCGGCGCATGTCCGAGGAAAGCAGATTCGTCCCGCAGACAAATGCGAAATCCGCACTGCCGACGTGCTTCATCGATACCTTCGACAGCCTGTCCCGAACCGGCACGGCGACGGACAGCTGCACAGGAAAGCAGTCGTGCAGCACATGCTCGCAGGCGTTGCGGATGATGAAATCTCCCTGATTCGCTGTTGAGATGGTAGGGTCAAAACGCACAATTTTGCGGCAGTACTGCATTTCCTGATCCATCATGCCTTCTTCCTCCATTTGCGCAAGAAACTCCGCCCTTTTTCAAGCATCCAGCGGTATTCTGCCGTCCGCCCCAGCGCCAGCGTGTACAGGAGCGCCGTCACCGCCGCGCAGGTGATGCCCTTGATGATCATCCACATCAGCGTATGCCCCATCCGCGCGCACAGCAGCAGCGACAGCGCCATCACCGCGCCGTTGAGCAGCAGCAAGCCGCCCTGCGCCTTGAAATACGCGGCAGCGCTGCGCCCGAAGGTGCGATGGAACAGCACTTTCGGCTCATACCAGAAGATGGTGCAGAGCCGCGCCAGCCCTGTTGCGCCGATGATGCCCGCCACGCCGAAGAAGTGCCCCAGTAGGATGGATAGCAGGATGTTGACCAGCGCCGTCATAAACATAACATATTTCATTTGCCGAAAAAGCCCCAGCGTTTCGCGGTACATCCACACGGGCGCGACGATGGTGCTCAGGTAGAACGTGAACAGCACCGCTGCTACCGTCCCTGTGTCCATCAGGTATTCTTTGCCCACCCAGATGGGGATGAAATCCTGCACAATCGCGCCGTACGCGGCGACGCAGAAGCCTGTAATCGCCCCGAAGAGGACAATCAGGTTGCGGAACATGGCGTATGACTTTTCCGAATCCTTCTCGGCATTCAGATTTCCCAAGCTGGCGGAAATGCCGGTAATCACGATGGAAACGAACGTTGTCACATACGTCGTCAGCGACGCGTAGTTGGAGTAGTAGCCGACGAACACCGTGCCCAGCATGACGGAAATCAGGATGTTGTCCGTGTTGTTGATGAGTATTGTCGCCAGCTTGTAGAGGAACATAGAGCGGATGTTGTCGTTCAGCTCCTGCTTGCGGTGCATCGGCGCACGTTTCTGCTTTTCCCGCAGGAAGGGGTACATCTTATCCGCTAAATGGCTCAGCACCGCGTTCTGCAGGAGGGTGCAGGCAATCTGAATCAGCAAATAGCCCAGATAGCTGCCCCAAATCAGCAGGCACGCGATTTGCGCCGCATACTGCAACACCAGCGCCGCGGCGGAAACCATGTTCTGCAAATATGCCTTCTGGTCAGCCTGAATCAGCGTCGTTTTGTAGATGACCAGATAGGATGCCACGGAGTTCGCCAGGTACAGCACATAGTAGACGATTAGCTGCGCCATCGGCAGCTCACTGCTGATAATGAGCGGCAGGAAGGGGATTACCGCCGCGCCCAGCAGCGCTACCGCCAGCGCAATCAGGCGGTAAATGCGACGATAATAGCCCAGCAGGTGCTGGATTTCGCCCGTGTCGCCCCGGTGCAGCGGTGCGTACAAGCTGTACACCAGCACGTTGCCCACGCCCAGTTCCGCCAGTGACAGCATGGCCAGAATGTTGCTGTACAGCCCGTTGACACCCGTATAATCCGCGCCCAGCCGGCGCACAAACACCGTTCGCACGGCAAAAGCCAGCAGCAGCGTGACCACCTGCCGCACTGCGCCTACACCGATGTTGCGTGCCGTGTTTTCGCTCCTTGATGCTGTGTTCATGATTCCTCTCCGCCTGTTTCGCCTGTCTGCTCCTGCGCCGCGTCCTCCGGCTGCGGGTTAAACGTCAGGCGCAGTTTTTCCGGCGGCACAGTGCAGCGCCTCCTGCGTTTCCTCTGCCTGCGCGCATTTGCCGGCAGATCAGGCGCTTCCTCCGCGTCCGGCTGCCACTTGCCCAGCAGCCCCAGAAACAGTATGTTCAGGAAAACGCCCTCCGTGTTGATGCACAGGAAATACAGCAGGAAAACGCCCAGCACATACAGCAGCCGCTCCTTGGCAAATTTGGTGCGGATACCGCGGTACATCAGCCATAGCCAAACTGCCGGGAGAATCAGGCCTGTATCCATGACGAAGGCGGCAAAGCCGTTGGAAATATTCTGCACCCTGTGTTTCAGCAGGATTTCCGCCTTTCGCTCCGAGAAAACGCCCTGTCCCGCAATGGGGGATTCCAGCCCGATTTCAAAGCCGCTGAAGGTGTCGTTCCACCGCGTGTAGAACGAACCGCCGGAATTTCGCCCGATAATCTTGCTTTCCACCACGCCCGTGACGGACTCGATGACAAACAGCAGTACCAGCCCAACGAACGCCGCCATCTTGATGCTGCGCGCCATTTTCCTGCCTTTTTTGCGGAATGCCACCGTCAGCAGCACAACGCCCAGACAGATGAAGCCTGTTGTGGACAACGTGCTGAGGATGGTAACGATCAGCAGCGCAATTGCCCAGCAGTATTTCTTCTTGCTCATGCCCATGCGCGTTTCGTCGCTCATCAGGAACAGCAGCGCGAAGTTCAGGAAAATCTGGTGGCTGCCCGGCTCGTTGAACATGCCCGCATTGCGGTGGAAAACCGGGATGTTCAGCCAGCCTAAGGTGAAATAAGGCGTCAGATAAAATCCGTTGACGCTGGAAACTTCGTAGTGCAGCAGCGGCAGCGGCAGCGACAGCAAATCGCCGATGACGAAGGAAATCAGGCTGATGGCCGCCTCTGCCAGCATGACTTTGGTATACAGCCGCATATACGTCCGATACCCGATGCAGCTTTGCAGAACCAGCACATAGCCGATGTTGCAAAGCCAAATGACAATATCGTTGATGTGAATGCCGTTCTGCGGGTTGACAAAGCTCGTCAGCAGCAGCGCCGCCGTCAGCAGCAGCGTCAGGCGTATGTTCTGGGCGCTGATTTTCGGATGATGCGCCCGCGTCAGCAGCAGAATCGACGCAATCAGCATGGCTGCCATCAGTGGCATCCGCAACACCTGAAAATACAGCGAACCCATGCCCAGCACGCCAATCAGCACGCAGAGTGCATCCACATGGTTCTTTGTGATTCGGATTTTCATCGTGCAATCTCCGTATAAATCTGATGCAGTATCTCCAGATTCTTCTGCGCATCATGCGTTTTTCCAGCGTGTTCTCGCCCGGCGCGCGCCATCTGCGCCGCTTTTTCCGGATGCGCGAACATCTCGCAGATATCATATGCCAGCAAATGCGGGTCGTCTGCCGGATAAATCAGCCCTTCCACGCCGTGCGTCATCAGACAGCGCACGCCGCCGACATCCGACGCAATGCACGGTACGCCAAGCAGCATCGCCTCGCCCAGCGAATTGGGGGAGTTTTCAATGCTCGACGGCAGCACAAACACCTGACTTTTTAGATACCGCTCCTTCATTTGCTGTGCATTCAGGCTTCCGGTAAAAACAACATGGTCGTAGAGGTCGTTTTCGCGCAGCAGGCGGTGGATGTACCGTTCATAGGCATTGCGCGCAAGCGGCGGAATGCGCCCATAGTCCTTGCGCCCCACATAGAGCTTGACATCGGGATAGCGCTTGCGGACAATCGCCAGCGCCTGCAATAGCAGATGCAGCCCCTTGAGTGGCACATGCGCCTGACTGCAGAAGAGACTGTGCGGCTCGCAGCTGTCCAGCGACCATTCGCCGGTGTAGAACTCGTCCCGCAGCGTTTCGTTGTTGAAATGATAAGCCGCCTGCGGGGCAAACTCCGCCATGCAGGCAGCATCCCAGTCGGTGCGCCCGATAACGTGCTGCACCCTGCGCAGGGCTTCCTGTTCATACTGCCCGACGCGGCGGTAGATTGCTTCCTGCCGGACGATATTGCCCTTCACCAAGTCCTTCAGCGTGTGCCCGTGGCAGACGTGTTCCGGCAGATAAGCGCGATAATGCTCCGCGTATATGGACAGAAGCCCCTGAATGGAAATTACAATCCGCTCGCGCATCCCCATGTGTTCCGCCGCATCAACCATGGCCAGCGTGTGCTGATTTTCCGTGCCCCAGAGGTGAATGACATCCGGCTGCTCTTTGCGCAGAATTTTCTCCAGCTGCCGGGTATAGGCTTCCCCGCAGCGCTGCGTAGGGCGTGTGGGGTTGACCAGCCCGTAATAGCGGTAGCCGTCCACTTCGCCCGTCAGCGCTTTCGGCGCGTCAAACACATACGTCAGCGCCACATCCGGCAGCTGCGTCAGCCGCCGCGACAGCCCGACCAGCCAGCCCACGATATACACCGGGGGAAGCGATTCTTTTTCCGCAATGGCAGGGAGGATAATATTCCCCATCCACATGACCTTCACACTTCAGCCCCTCCTTTCACTTTGCGCTGTGCGGCATCCGTCATTTCACCGCGCCCCGCGTCAGAAAATTCCGCAGCTTTTCCCGCTCCTGCGCCTGCGATTGGCAGTAGCGCGCAATGTTGCGCACATAGCGGTCATGCACGGCTTCATCCAGCAGCCTTTCCGGCGCAAAATCCGCCATGCTGGATACCGTTTTGCCCAATTCGTTTGCTTCCACCATTTGCAGCGTCCCGCAGCGGCTGCCCACAATCGGCACGCCCCGGAAGAGAATATCGAACACAACGCCGCTGCTGTGCAGGGAGTAATTCTCCGAATAGTTTAGGATGCAGTAACGGCATTGGCGAATCGCCTCGTCATACGCCGCTTCGGACAGGTATTCCAGCCGCAGCTCGATGTTCTTTGCGCCCGCGCAGACTGCCCGCAGTTCCGTTTCCAGCGGCGCTTCCTGCACCCGACCTGCAATCAGCACCCGATACGGCGTGTTCCGCAGCTGCTTTGCCGCTTCAACAACGCCTTTGTCCGACGTAATCAGCCCGACCATGCCGAAATCATAGCGCTTCTGCGCATACGGCACAGGCGGCTGCACCGTTCCTGTGCTGATGTAATCGGACACGACGCATATCGGCCGCCCGTACGCCGCGCCAATGGCTGCATTGGGGCAGATAACGCCGCTGATTTTCCGCCTGCACAGCGCATACAGCCCCCGCTTCAGCACCGAATTGACGCCGTCGGTGCTGTACTGGATGGCGTAGACCCGCGTTTCTTTCTTCTTGAACAGTGCAAGCCCCAGATACGCTGTTGCGACGGCGCTGCACTGGAGGACAATCACGTCATCCTGCGCTTCCCGCAGCAGCGCGCGCACGTTCTGGAACACGGCGCGTTTGTTACGCACCGCCGAACTGCCCACGATGTAATCATGCGGCAGACGAATCAGCTTGTCCCCGAAGCGGTCGCCGTACACCGGCCCGCCCGCAATGCGCACATCCATCTCCGCGCCGAACAGGTCAAGATAATTCTGCGCGACGGTGAAATAATGCCCAGCGGCAATGCCGTCTGTGCTGGTGCTCCGTACATCTGCCACAATCAGCCGCATGATGGTTCGTTCCTTTCGCCGCTTTTCTGCATTGCCTTGCTGTAAATCGCCATCAGCTGACGATAATTTGCTTCCGCCGTGAAATTCTCCTGATACGTTTTCAGCGCGCCCTCGCTGACGGATTCCGCGTGCTGCAGCCGGTTGAGCGTCTGCGCCAGCTGCTCCGCCGAGTCCGCCGGAAACTTGAAGCCCGTCACGCCGTCCGAAATCAGGGAACCCGCGTTGCCTAAATCCGAGCAAATCACCGGCGTGGCGGCGCTGAAGGCTTCCACAATTGTCATCGGGAAGCCTTCATACCACTGCGTTGGCAGAATCAGCGCCTTGGACTGCCCCATCAGCGCCCGTGCCGCCGAATTTGGCACAAAGCCGCGCAGCTCCACCTGCTTCAGCTTTTCCCGCGTCAGATATTCGCGGCACCATGCTTCCTCCGGCCCTGTACCGCAGATGATCAGCTTCATGCCCCCGCCGGAACGCTCGTAGCGCGCCCACGCTTCCAGCAGCAGCCGGATGCCCTTGAGCGCATCCAGCCGCCCGATGTACACCACCTGATTTTCGCGCGCCGCGTATGGCACAATCGTCTCCGGCGGTTCCACAAAGTTCGACTTTACGGACACGTTTTCCGGCGGAATCTGCTTAAGCGCCAGCAGCTTCTGCCGGTTGAAGTCCGTCAGGGTGATGTAATGCAGGCGGCTGTACGTTTTGAGGGCACGGTGCAAACGTGTGCTGAGCACGCAGAGCACCGTCTGCAGGCGGCTGCCGCGGTAGCAGCGGTGCTTCACCGCGCAGTGCAGTCCCTTTTTCACGCAGTCCTCGCAGATATGGCCGTCGCGGTAGAAAAGCGCGTTCGGGCAGAGCAGACGGAAGTTGTGCACCGTCTGCACCACGGGAATGCCCTCGCGGAATGCCGCGTAATACACTGCCGGGCCAATCAGCGGCAGCGTGTTGTGCACATGCACCAGCGAAATCCGGTTTTCGCGGATGCTCCGTCGAACCTCGCGGTATGTACGGATGCTGAAAAACATCCCCAGCGCACTGCGAATTTTCTCCGGCGCTCCCATGCGCGAAATCTCCTCGTTCCGCCGCACATACAGCGCCGCAGCGTGACCGTGCGTTTCCAGCAGGTGCTTCTCGTTCGCCACAACGACATCCTCGCCGCCGGGAACCTGATAATAATCGTGTACCAGCAGTACAGCGGGCTGTTTTGTCGCTTGCTGCATTTACTTTCTCCTGATGGTCGCGTTCCAGATGAATTTCAGATTCGTGCTCCAGTAGCGCTGGAATAGCCGCTTCGGGTCTTGCATCAGGCGATAGAGCCATTCCAGGCTGTGCTTCTGCATCCATAACGGGGCGCGTTTGACGTTGCCCGAAAAGAAATCAAAGCCCGCGCCGACGCCAATCATCAGCCCATGCACACGCCCTTGGTGCGCCGCCATCCAGCGCTCCTGCTTCGGCGCTCCCAGCCCGACCCACACAAAATCCGGCTGCGCCTGATTGATGCGCGCCACGGCAAGCGCATCTTCCTCCGGTGTCAGTTCGCGGAAGGGCGGCGCGTCTGTGCCCGCAATTACCAGTCCCGGATACTCCTGCTGCAGGCGCGCAATCATTTTCTCCTGCACTTCCTGCGTGCTGCCGTAGAAATAATGCCGCCAGCCGTGTGCCGTGGACTGCCGAAAGACCTCCATCATCAGGTCAGGCCCGGTTGTCCGCTGAATCTGCGGATACCCGCGCCGCCGCGCTTCCTGCGCCAGCGGATTGCCATCCGGAATCGCCATCAAACCGCCGTTCTGCACGGCACGGTAGTCCGCATCCTCGTAACTGACGACGGTTGTATGTACATTCGATACGCAGATGTAATCTCCCTGCAATTGATGAATATTCTGCGCCAAATATTTCAGCAGCCAATTCATGTTGATGACTGCAATATTGACCCCTAAAATCGGACAGACCGGAATTTCACGCTTGTCCACTTTGCGGCAGTACTGCGCTGCTCCTTCGTGCGCCGTGGCAAACACCCCTTTCTCCGCTTCCCCAGCAAGAAACCTTGATACTATTTCCAGATTCACCTGCGCCATCTGCTTGCGCCTTTTCCCTTCTGGCGTCCGCTCATTCCACTTAGCGTAGCGCTGCTACGCTGCGTTCCATTCACGTTAGCCAGAATGAAAAATTCGCCGCGCATCTTGGCGCATTCTTATCTGGGAATAGTATGAATCATAAATTACCATTTTCATTATAACGCAAACATCAGTAATTTGCAAGCATTGCTATTTCAGACGATGAAGAAATTTCCTTTTTTTTCTGCGGATGAATTGCCGCCCCGTATTCGTTCTTTCATTAGCATACCAATGCGAAAGGAGTATTCTTTATGAAGAACTGTATTTCCCGTTTCTGCCTGCTTGCCTTGCTTCTCCTGATGACCATCGCCCCTGTCCGCGCGGAAATTATCGGGCAGACGACGGAGAACGAGTACATCCACCGCCTGATTGCGGACAACGGGCAGGAACTCTGCTTCGTGTCCGGCGAGAAAGACCCGTACCTTTCCTATGCGGATGTCAACTTCGACGGCATCAACGATGTGGTGATACTGACACAGCGCGGCGCGAGCAATTTCGTCTACCAGTTTTTCATTTTTGATGGCGAACAGTATGTTCTCTGTCCGCTGACGTTCACGAATTACGACCTTGACGCGGAACACAAAATTGTAAGGAGTTCTGTGAACGGCGGCTTGGCGGGCGGCATTCACAGAGAAACGCTGTACCGTTTTGATGGGACGGAGGCGGTACTGCTGCGCTGGGCGGTTGGCGAGGAGAAAGAGGACTGGACGTTCGACGCGGATGGTTATACCGTCCGGCACTACAATGATGTGCTGACCCTGCAGGTCTGGGAACATGACCCGGATATGGACGGCATCCTGATTTTTGAGCAGGATGTATCTACTGAAGATGAAAATGCGCTGAGGGAAGCGTTTCAAGCGGAAAATGACGCGCTCTGGTCGGGCATCCGCTAATACTATTTCCTGCATTCACCTGCGCCATCTGCTTGCGCCTTTTCCGCTCTGACGTCCGATCGTTCCATTTGGCGTAGCGCTGCTACGCTGCATTTCACTCCCGTTAGCCAGAACGAAAAATTCGCCGCGCATCTTGGCGCATTTTCATTTGAAAATAGTATAAAAAAAGTTAGTCATATCAAACGAAACCGCTTGACAATCCGCCGCGCTGGTGCTATCATTCAGATACCCTGATGGGGTATATTGCATTCATCGAAAGGATGAGGGCTGATGATAAAAACGACGCTGAAAATTGATGGCATGATGTGCGGCATGTGCGAGAGCCATGTCAATGACGCAATCCGCAAGGCTTTCCCGGCGGTCAAGAAGGTGACTTCCTCCCATGGCAAGGGTGAAACGGTGGTCATTTCCGAAGATCCGCTGGACGAAGCGCAGGTGAAAGCTGCGATTGCCGCGACGGGCTATGATTTCAAGGGCATGTCAAGCGAGCCGTATCAGAAGAAGCGTTTCCTTTTCTTCTGATGGTTTCATTCGCACAACAAAAAGCAGGGCTGTCTCCGGCGTGGAGGTAGTCCTGCTTTTTGTTTTCTGTGTTAGTTGATTTTTGTCGTGCAGGGGGCTTCACCTCTGTGGAGGCGACAAGAAGGCATGAAAACAGATGAAGTCTGCGGTCGCCCCCCTGCCCCCCTCGCTATTTCCCCCACTTGATATGCTTCATGTGCTTCATCACCAGCGTGGCGCTCACGCCGGTCAGCGCGCCGAAGAGAATGCCGCTGAGCATCAGGACAGCCATGTAGTACGCCAATTGCGACGTGTGGAGGATAATCATCGCCATCACGATTTGCCCGACGTTGTGCATCACGCCGCCGACAATGCTGACCGTGACCGGGTGCATCCACTTCATGCGCGAAAGGAGACACATGCTTGCCAGCGACAGCACACCGCCTGCCAGTGCGTACGGCAGCGCCGCCACGCCGCCTAAAAACAGTGAGGACAGCACCACTTTCAGCAGCATCAGCACCCACGCCGTCGGCAGGGACAGCATGTAGACCGCGAAAATCAGCACACCGTTGCTTAAGCCCAGCTTGATGCCCGGTACGCCCATCAGCGGTGGAAACAGGCTCTCTACCCAGCCCAGCACCAGCATCAGCGTCAGCAGCACACTGCACAGCGCAAGCTGCTTTGTGGTGATTTGCTGCTTATTCATTTGCTGCGTCCTCCTGCACGGTCGTCAGCCAGTCCATCAATTCGTCGCGACTGTACAGCTGGAGCGTCACCTGATTCGGCAGACAGATAATCATGTTGCCCAAAATGCGTGTGTCCTTGTTTTCCAGCGTCACTTCGCCCTGCTCCACGCAATCCTGATTGTCGCAGTTCGCCTCGTGCATGTCGATGCTTGTCGGGGTGACATGGACGATGTTGATGCAGTCGCCGTGGCGGAGGCGATAATAGCCCTCTTCGGTCAGCGGAATCGGCTGATACGTTTTGTCACCGACGGTGACGACGAGGAATGCTTTCACCTGCGACAGGTCGGGGGTGGCGGTGGCTTCGGGGGCGTCCGTGACTTCCGGCGCGGCAGCCGCTTCCGGTGCTGCGGTGATTTCGGGGGTCGCCGCTGCCTCCGGTGTGCTGGTCGCAAGCTCTGTCGGCGCATCTGTCGGCGCCTCGGTCGGCGCATCTGTTGCGGTCAGGGGCAGCAAAGGCGCATTGGCGTCTACATTCGCGGGTGCGTTCCTCCGCAGCACAACCATCAGTACCGCCACAATCAGCAGCAGCGCTGCCACAATCAGCACATTGCACCACAGGCCATTCCGCTTCGCCTTGGGATTCGTTTCCTTCTTCATACCCGTTCCGCACAATCCTTTCGTTATTGAGTATCCCCATCATACAACGCCGAGTCGGATTCGTCAAGGGGCGCGCGCAGGTGTTACAAACTTGTCACAAAGCGGCGAATCCATCCCGCCGCCATCAGGCGCTTTTGCCCATTTTGTTGGAAGCGGAACGCATTAGTCCGCGCCGCCCCATGGCAACGAAACCGACAATATCCGCAATCAGCCAGCCCGCCGGAATTGCCAGCCAAATCGCCATCATGCCGAAATGCGGCGCGAAGGCGTAGGACAGCACGACGCGCAGCCCAAGCGAAAGCACCGTCAGGACGATGCTCATGCCCGCCTGCTCCAAACCGCGGAAAATGGCATAAAGCAGGAACAGGAAGCCGATGCCGATGTAGCACAGCCCCTCGGTGCGCAGGTACGTTACGCCGATGGAAAGAGACTCCGCCGATGCATTCTCGAGGAACACAAGCAGCAGCGGCTCAGCGAAAATCGCCACGAGCGCGGAAACAATCAGGCAGAAGCCGCCGGAAAGCAGGAACGCTGTGCGGATGCCGTGACGGAGGCGCTGCGGCTGATTCGCCCCCTGATTCTGGGCGACGAAGGTCGTGAAGCCGTTGCCGAAGTCCTGCGCGGGGCTGTACGCCAGCGAGTCAATCTTCACGCCGGCGGTGAATGCCGCCATCGCTGCCAGACCGAAGCTGTTCACGAGACTCTGCACACACAGGATGCCGAAATTCATGATGGACTGCTGAATGCTGGTCATGGCAGAGACGGAGAAGATGCGCCTGAACAGCGCGCGGTCGGGGCGCAGGTCGTGCTGCGAGGGCGTCAGCGCCGGAACGCGGAAGAGCACATAACCTAAGCACAGGAAACCGGACAGTACTTGCGAAATCAGCGTCGCGACGGCAGCACCCGCCACGCCCCACGGCAGCACCGCCACGAACAGAAAGTCCAGCGCGACGTTCGTCAGCGACGAAATCAGCAGGAAAACCAGCGGCGCGGTTGAATTGCCAACGGCGCGGAGCATACACGCTCCGAAGTTATACAGGAACGTCGGGATGATGCCGATGAACACAATCAAGAGGTAGCGGGAGAGAACGCCCTGCGCTTCAGGCGGAATGCGCAGGAGCGCCATCATGACGGGCAGGAGCGCGTAGGACAGGATGGTCAGCAGCGCTGATACGCCCGCAATCAGCACAAACGCATTGCCGACCGCTTTGCGCACGCCGGCATCGTCTTTCTGCCCGAAAAGCTGGCTGACAACCACGCCGCTGCCCATGCACAGCCCGGTGACGATGCTCGTGAGCAGAATCATGACGGAAAACGCGCTGCCGACGGCGGCAAGGGCGATTTCACCGCAGTATCGCCCGACGACGAAGGTGTCCACAAGGTTATAAAGCTGCTGGAGCAGATTGCCCGCCATCAGCGGCAGAGAAAAACGGAGCAGTCCGCGGAAAATCGAACCATGGGTCAAGTCAACATTCATAATAAAGGAATTCTCCTTTCACTGCACAGGATAGTATAGGTGAAAAAACGGGAAACGTCAAGTATGGCGCAAAGGCAGAGAAATCAAGGCAAAGAACGAAAAAACACAAAAAAAACAATTTTGGCGCGAAAACGATTTCACATCGTTAAATCAAGGGGTTGCTGTGAAAGTGGGGAATTTTGCAGGAAGATTGGTCAAAAATTGCAAGCGGCAAGCCCTTGACAACCCTGCGTCAATTCCTCTATAATGAATATCAACGTATCATTTGCATCGTGTCATCTGGTACGAAATGAATTGGAGGGGTTAGACCATGAAGAAGATTCTCTCTCTGGTCCTGTCTGCGTGCATGATGCTGAGTGCGGCTGCGCTGGCAGAAGGCACGTTCACGCCTGCTGATTCCTACGATGTCGGTGAGCGCGTGTACAACGCGGGCACTGTCACGCTGGAAAAGAGCGAGGGGAGCGCGCAGACGGTTTCTACCGATCAGTATGTCGGCGAAGCTGGCAAGGACTACACCGATGAAAAGGTGTACACCTACAACAGCTACACCCCCGGCATTAACTCTTCTCTGAACTGGGACCCGCTCTCCTGGGAAACGAACGAAGACACTGATATTTTGAACAATGTCAGCTCTGGTTTCTACACCTTCGTTCTGAATTCCGAAAAGAATGGCTACTCCGTCATGCCCGAACTGGCTGCTGAAATGCCGGTGGACGTGACTGCTGAGTATGTCGGTCAGTACGGCGTGAAGGAAGGCGAGACCGCCAAGGCTTGGCGTATCGCGCTGAACAAGCTCGCCAAGTGGGAAGATGGCACCCCCATCACCGCTGATGACTATGTGTACTCCATGCAGCAGCTGCTCAACCCGAAGATGCTGAATCGCCGCGCTGACAGCTACTATGCTGGCGAGTTCGTCATCTACAACGCGAAGAACTACCTCTACGCGGGCAAGACGACCTATGACCTGATTGCAGACACTGCCGAGAACCTCGTTGCCGCCGGCACCGATGTGTACCTCGACATGAGCGCTTGGGGCATGGTCGGCGCGCTGGACGCGGAGGGCAATCCCGCGCCGCAGTATGTGAACATTGCGGACGACACGATGTACCGCGATGCTTCTGTTGAAGACGAAACCGCTGCCGAAGCGTGGGTCTCCGCAAAGTACCTGTTTGACAACTACTTTGCCGCGGGTCAGCAGTATGAGTCCATGCAGGCTCAGTACCTGTACACCGCCAGCGTTGCGGATGCCGCAACGTGGGACGAAGTTGGCTTCAAGAAGGTTGACGATTACACCGTTGACTTCATCCTGGCCAACCCCGTGAACGAAGCGAACTTCTATGTGCCCTACAACCTGTCTTCCTCCTACCTGGTCTACAAGCCCGTTTACGAAGCCTGCAAGACCTTCTACAAGGACGGCAAGGAAGTTGCCACCGAGGAAGAAGCGGACGAAGTGAAGACCAAGTACGGCCGTTCCGTGGAGAACACGGTTTCCTACGGCCCGTACAAGCTGTCTTCCTTCGAACTGGACAAGGAATACACCCTGACCCGCAATGACAACTGGTATGGCTATCATGACGGCAACCACGTCGGCCAGTATCAGACGGACAACTACAAGGTGACCTGCATTGCCGACCACGCGACCCAGGTGCTGGCGTTCGAAAAGGGCGAGATTGATGACATCGCTCTGCAGGCGGACGACCTGAAGAAGTACGGCAACAGCAAGTACATCAAGTACGGCCCGAACAACGGCTACACCACCAAGCTGACCATGAACACCGACTATGAGAAGCTGCTGTCTCACGGCACCAATAGTCAGGTTCTGGTAATCCCGGAATTCCGTCAGGCGATTTCTTACTCCTATGACCGTAAGGAATTTGCTTCCTCCTTCACCGCGGCTGGCACGGCTGGCTTTGGCCTGATCAACGAACTGTACTGCTACGACCCCTTCACCGGCGCGCTGTATCGTGACAGCGAACCCGCGAAGGCAGTCCTCTGCCGTCTGTTCGACCTGACCTGGGGCGAGGGCGGCGACTACGACACCCTCGACGAAGCGTACGAAGCCATGACCGGCTACGAGGTCGAAAAGGCGCGCGCGCTGATGGCGGTTGCGTATGACAAGGCTGTCGCTGCCGGCATCTACGATGGCACCAGCGACATCAAGATTGACCTGCGCGTGTACCAGAGCGACGCTATCTACGTCAACATGTTCAACTACCTGAACGCCGCGCTGAAGAACGCTTGCGTTGGCACGCCGTTTGAAGGCAAGGTCGAAATGACCATGACCGTGGACACCGACTACTACGAAACCATGCAGTCCGGCAACGCGGACATGATCTTCACCACTTGGGGCGGCGCGACGATGGCTCCCTTCGGCGTGTTCGGCAACTGCTACACCGACGATGCGTACGGCAAGGGCAACCAGAACGAATACGGCTATGACACCACCACCATCGACATTGTTTACAATGTGGAAGGCGTTGGCGAAATCACCGACACCCTGCAGAACTGGGCGAACTGGTGCAACAGCCAGAACGTTCCGTCCATCGAGGAAAAGCTGGGCAAGTTCGCTGATTACACCTACGACACTCGTCTGCAGTTTGCGACCGCTGTCGAAGGCGCGTTCATGAACTGGTATCCCTGCTCCTCCATCTACTACCGCAACAGCGCGAGCATGAACTCCCAGAAGGTGAACACCGTTGTTGATACCTACGTCACGCTGATCGGCTTCGGCGGCATCCAGTACATGACGTACAACTACGATGACGCTGAGTGGGCGGACTACATTGCCAACAACACCCTGGAATACTAATTCAAGGCACACATTTGCCGTGATTCTCTGAAACTCGGCACGGGCATGGGGGCCTTTTGACCCCCATGCCCGATGTGCGTGTTAAAAAACGGTTGATTTTCGGGCGTTTCTTAAGGGGACGCTATGATTCCAAAGAGAAGAGTACAGAATAGTGATTCCTTAAGAAATGCCCAATAGGGATTCAATCCAGTCAGGCAAGCCCAGTCCGCGGTGATGCGCATCTCCAGCCGCATCCTCCGCGACCCCGTCACGGGTGGGGCGACGCACTCTGACGGCCGGAAGCAGGGGGGCAGCAGGGTTTCCCGCCCCTTCCGCTCAATATGAAAAACGGAGGTAACGTGGAATGTCCAAAAATGGTATGACACGATACATCATCAAGCGTGTCCTGTACATGTTCCTGGTGCTGTTCATCATCATGACCATGTGCTTTATCCTGATTAAGCTGCTGCCGCTGCCCGCCGTCCGCGAAATGGGCCGCGACATCAACCTCGTGCTCGCCAAGCGCGAAAAGATGGGCTACAACAAGCCGATCATGGTGCAGTACTTCCTGTACCTGAAGAGCATCCTGACCGAATGGGACTGGGGCGTCGGCGAGCAGATGTATGAAGGCATGGGTGTTTGGGCTGTCATGATGCAGAAGCTGCCCTACACGGTGCTGGTCAACCTGTATTCTATCCTGATTGCGATTCCGCTGGGCCTTGCTTTCGGCATCTATGCGGCGCTGAAGAAGAACAAGTGGCAGGATAACTTCATTTCCACCATGGTCATGGTCTTCATCTCGGTGCCAAGCTATGTGTACGCCTTCCTGGTGCAGTACTTCTTGTGCTTCAAGCTCGGCTGGTTCCCCTTGCAGGCGGCAAGTTTGTCACAGGCGGGCGGGTCACTGTTCAGCTGGACGATGTTCGTATCGCTGATTCCGGCGGTGCTGTCGCTGGGCTTCGGCGTTGTGGCAGGTCTGACGCGCTACACCCGTGCGGAGCTGAGCGAGGTGCTGACCGGTGACTACATGCTGCTGGCGCGCACGAAAGGTCTGACCAAGGCACAGGCAATTTCCCGTCACGCGCTGCGCAACGCAATGGTCGTCATCCTGCCGATGATTATTGGTGAATTCATCGGTATTCTGGGCGGCTCGATGATTATCGAAAACATCTTCGGCATTCCCGGCATCGGCAACCTGTACATCAACTCCATCAATGTCCGCGATTATAATTTCTTCATGGCGCTGAACGTGTTCTATACGGCAATCGGCCTGGTTTCGGGCATTGTCATTGACATCAGCTACGGGTTTATTGACCCGCGCATCAGAATGGGGTCGAAGAAATGATGGAAAAGAATCTGTATCCGGAAATCCCGAAGGAAAAGTTTGCGTTTATTCACAAGGATGAGCGCATCCATGACGAAAAGCTGCAGACCAAGTCCATCAGCTATCTGGGCGACGCGTGGCTGCGCTTCCGCAAGAACAAGTCCTCCGTTGTGGCGTTCTGCCTGATTGTGTTCCTGCTGCTGTTTGCCATCATCACGCCGTTTGTCTCGCCGTACACGGTGCAGTTCCGCGACGGCTACTACAAGTCGGTGCTGCCGAAGAACACGCTGTTTGAAAACGCGGGTTTCTGGGATGGCGCGCGCAAGGAAAAGGTCAGCGAAATCGGCTACCATTACTATAACGCCATCGGTCAGGAAACGGGCGTGCCGGTCGTGAAGAAGGTATATGACGACTACACCGATGCCAATGGCGTGAAGTACTACAACCTGCGCGTGGATTCCTACGCGCTGGTCGGCTTCGCGTATGTCAACCTGAGCGAAACGGAATACAACAACCTGATGGCGTATCAGAACGAGAATGACATTCAGGTCATCTACCCGCTGCAGAAGACTCACAATTCGCAGTACATGATGGGCAACGGCGGCGCGAACTTCTGGTACCAGCTCAAGGACGAGAGCGTGAACACCAACGGTGATCCGGCGCTGGATGAAAACGGCAGCCTGATTCCGAACTACCTCACGTCCGACAACCCGAACAAGGCGAACTACAACAGCAAGCGCATTGCCGGCGACGACGGTGCGGATGGGCAGTGGTACACCTACGCCCAGAAGAACCAGACTGGCTACCGCGTGCGTGTGCACTATCTGGAGTACTTCCGCTATGTCAACGGCTATGAACCCACGTTCATTTTCGGCACGAACAACTACGGGCAGGATATTTTCACCTGCCTGGCAGTCGGCGCGCGCCTGAGCTTCCTGCTGTCCATCGTCGTGGCGAGCATCAACTTCATCCTCGGCGTGCTGTACGGCTCCATCGAGGGCTACTACGGCGGCGCGGTTGACATGGTGATGGAGCGTATCTCCGACGTGCTGAACAGCGTGCCGTTCATGGTCGTCGCAACCCTGTTCCAGCTGCACTTGGCGGAAAAGGTGGGCGTGCTGCCATCCCTGCTGTTCGCTTTCGTCTTGACCGGCTGGGTTGGTACGGCGGCGCGCGTGCGTACGCAGTTCTACCGCTTCAAGGGTCAGGAATACGTCTTGGCGGCGCGCACGCTGGGCGCATCCGACGCTCGCTTGATTTTCAAGCACATCTTCCCGAACAGCCTGGGCACCATCGTGACCGGCGCGGTCATGACCATCCCCGGCGTTATTTTCTCCGAATCCATGCTCAGCTACCTGCACATCATCAATCTGGAAACGTCGTCGCTGACCTCCATCGGCACGCTGCTTTCCGGCGGTCAGGCGTACTTGAGCACCTACCCCCACATCATCATGTTCCCGGCAATCTTCATCGCCATTTTGGAAATTGCTTTCAACCTGTTTGGTAATGGCCTGCGCGACGCGCTGAATCCTTCGTTGAGAGGAGCGGACGACTGATATGGCAAAGCTGGAAGTCCGAAACTTGACCATCTCCTTCCGCACAAACAACGGTGCGGTTCGCGCAGTGCGCGATATTTCCTTCAATCTGGAGGAAGGCGAAACGCTCGCCATCGCCGGTGAATCCGGTTCCGGCAAGTCCGTCACCACCCGTGCTATCATGGGCATTCTGGCGGGCAACGCCATGGTGGATGCGGGCGAAATCATCTACGACGGCAAGGATTTGCTGAAAATTCCGGAAGAAGAGTTCCACACCTTGCGCGGCCACAAGCTGGCCATGGTGTTCCAAGACCCGCTGAGTGCCCTGAACCCTATCATGCGCATCGGCAAGCAGCTGACGGAAGCCATGCTGCTGAACAACAAGGAACGCCGCCGCGATGGCAAGGAACGCTTCAACAGCCTGCTGGCGCAGCTCGAAAAGACGATGGTGGCGGATGCCGAGGCGCGCGGACAGGGCGCACAGGCGCGCGAAGCCATCCACGCCAAAACGAAGCAGTTCGACCACTTTGCTTCCGTTGGGTTGAAGATGGAATATACCTATAAGGAAGCAATGGAATCCATCGTCGAGTGCATGGACGGCTTGGACGAAATCGACAATGCCATTCTGACGAGCAAGGACAAGGAAGTCCGCGAAATCTGCGGCCGCATCCGCAAGTCCCTGAAGCATATCTTCGACCCGTACACCTTCGATGAGAATGACCCGGAAATCGCGAAGTGGCATACGGCGCTGGAAGGCTTCCAGAAGAACTACACGCGCCGCCGCGAAAGCGAAATGCGTGCGCTGATGGCGGACATGACCGCTAAGCTGGGCGCGATGGTGAATGCGCAGGAGCCGAACTTCTTCTGCATCGGCTATCTGGCGGCGAGCGGCAAAACGCCCGACCCGAAAAAGCAGTCCATCACCGAGCTGAACCAGATGGCGCGCGAAACGCTCGACCGTGAGTTCATGATTGACTTCTTGCAGGACATTGCTCACGCGCTCCAGTACTCCAGCCAGCAGGCGGCGAAATCGCAGCAGGCGGCGGTGGATACGCTCCGCAGCGCCCTGAAGGTCTATCAGCAAAAGCCGCTGAACGAGGGCGAATGCAAGGAAGCGCTGCACAAATCGGCTGCGGCGGTTGAAGCAGCCATCGACAAGCTGCAGCTGGATAAGGACAATCAGGCGTACGTCTACCGTTCGGGTGCACAGTCCTACATCGACCGCTATGCCCGCTCCAAGACGCACAATCCGAAGGAAGAAAAGCGCTACGCCCGCGAGCAGAAGAAGTTTGAGGCGCAGAAGGCGAAGGGCAAGAATCCGCCGTCCGTCATCCCGAAAAACCTGATTGACGCGGATATGGCGCAGCACAACCTCTGCGAAATGACCCGGAGCCTGCTGAAGCACTTTGAGGAACTCATCGCGGCGAGCGAGACGAAGGACTTTGACGTGCTGGCGGTGGAAATGGTGGACTACATGAAGGCGCGCGCGCAGGATTACGCCTTCAAGCTCACCAAGGGTATGGCACGCCACCGTGCCATCGAATTGATGAAGGAAGTCGGTATTCCGGAGCCGCACAAGCGCTTCTATCAGTATCCCTTTGAGTTCTCCGGCGGTATGCGTCAGCGCATTGTTATCGCTATTGCGCTGTCCGCGAACCCGGATATCCTCATCTGCGATGAACCGACAACCGCATTGGACGTGACCATTCAGGCGCAGATTCTGGAACTGATTAACCGCCTGAAGAAGGAACGCCGCCTGTCGGTCATCTTCATCACGCACGACCTTGGCGTTGTGGCGAACATGGCGGACCGCATTGCCATCATGTACGCCGGCAAGATTGTCGAGTATGGCACGGCGGATGATGTGTTCTACGACCCGCGCCACCCGTATACATGGGCGCTGCTGTCCTCCATGCCGGACTTGGAGACGCGCGAGAAACTGGAAGCTATCCCCGGTACGCCGCCGGATATGATTCTGCCGCCGAAGGGCGATGCTTTCGCCGCGCGCAACAAGTACGCAATGGAAATCGACTTTGAGGAACAGCCGCCGATGTTCCATGTCAGCGAGACGCATATGGCGGCGACGTGGCTGCTGCATCCGAATGCGCCGAAGGTAAATCCGCCGGCGATTGTGGTGGAACGCATTGAACGCATGAAGAAGGAGCAGGCCGAACGAGAGGCAGCAGAAGCCTTGCAGAACGCGAAGAAAGGAGCCGCCGAAGCATGAAAATCGCAAAGGGAATCGCCTCGGTGCTGAAAACGATTGGGCTGGTGGTTATGGCCATCGCCATCGTAATGAGCATCTATGTTGTGGCGAATGACGGTGCGGGATGGTCTACGCTATCGGGGGCGCTGCGCTCTTATCAGCAGAACGCTTCCGTGGTTACGCGCGCTTGGTTCGACAAGCAGTATTTCTCCGCCATGATTGATGCCGCGTCCACCAAGACGCTGGGCGGGGACGTGCGCCAGAATCGCGCGCTGACGTTCTATACGACGTGGGTGAATGAACTGGCAGCGGGGCAGGACGCGCTGTCCAAGCAGAAGCTGGATACTTTCTGCGCTGATTTCGATCAGAATTTCGACGTGGATGCGTATCTGACGCTCTATGAGCAGCAGGAAAGCGGCAGCGACAGCCGCCTGCTGGCGGAATCGTTTGACTACCTCAACGAAGTCATGACGCCGGCGGCGCCCAAGGGCAAGCCGATTAAGATTGCCACCGCCAATACCGAACCGGATGTTGCAGCGTTCTACGAAACGTTTGCGCAGGAGCACGGCGAAGAAGCTGGCAGCTATCTGGAATTCGTGGAAACGCTGACGACGATGGTTCGTGCGTCGGTGGATGCAGGCAACAAGCCGGCTTCCATGAAGAAATATCTGAATGCACTGAGCTTTGAGGACTACGCCGCTGCACTGGCGGAGCAGCGCACGCTGGAGCGCGTCGACACGGAGGATATCCGCGACGAGTTTGCCGCGCTGGTGGAGCAGAAGAAGCAGGGCGAAGCGATTGACTTGGAAGCGTTCGTGCAGAGCAAGTACGAGGCGCTTCAGGCACGCTATCCGAGCGAAAACCTCGGCACGCTGGATGTGTTCGCGACGACGCTGTTGGAGCGGATGCAGAGCGAAGACTTTGACGGCTCGCTCAGCAGCCTGCTGAAGGCGGTTCAGGTGTCCGTGGCGGCAGCGCCGACCTACCAGACGGCGCTGAAGTCTCTGGCAGAAACGACCGTCAAGAAGTCTGATGACAGCAACGCCATTTCGCTGGTGATTGCGCTGTGGTGGCTGGCGGCGCGCTGGGTGTGGCTGTGGCTGGTTGGCATCGTGCTGCTGATAATCGCGCGTGTGATGAACGCCATCACGGACAAGGTGACGCTGGCTCGTCTGGAGCACGCGGGCATTGAGGAAGAAAGCGACGTCCTCCTGCGTGTCAATCACCTGAAGCAGTATTTCCGCAGCGGCGACTATATCAACAAGGCCGTTGATGACGTCAGCTTCTACATCAAGAAGGGCGAAGTCTTTGGTCTGGTGGGCGAGTCTGGCTGCGGCAAGACCACGACGGGCCGCACCATCATCAACCTGTACGACCCGACCGAGGGTGACGTGTACTTCCAGGGCCTGCGCATTTCGTCCACGCAGAACGGTCTGCCGGTGCTGATTCGCAGCCTGAAAAACGACTTCGAGGAAAAGCAGCGCCAGATGAAAGCCGCGCTGAAGGAAAAAACGGAGAAGAATCCGGCGCAGGCGGCGGCGCTGAAGGCGGAATACGACCAGAAGATTAAGGAAATGCGTAAGGAACTGAAGGAGAAAATCCGTCAGGCCCGCACGAACGCATTGGAATCTTCTGTGGAAAAGAGCAAGTGCGTCGAGAAGTACCGCGAGAAGCGCAAGGCGGAGCTGACCGCGGCGTTTGAGGCAGACAGCAAGACACTGTCCGGTCAGGCGCTGGAGGAACGGAAGGCGCGCTACGAGCAGGACATGAAGGTTGCCGCGAAGGACAACATCATGACCAAGATGCAGATGATCTTCCAAGACCCGATTGCCTCGATTAACCCGCGCATGACTGTGCGTGAGATTATCGCAGAAGGCCTGAAAATCCGCGGCATCAAGGACGAAAAGTACATCGACGAAAAGGTCTACGAGGTGCTGGATCTGGTTGGTCTGGTGCGCGAGCACGCCGACCGCTATCCGCATGAGTTCTCCGGCGGCCAGCGCCAGCGTATCGGCATTGCCCGCGCCATCGTGCTGGAGCCTGACCTCATCATCGCCGACGAACCCATTTCCGCGCTGGACGTGTCGATTCAGGCACAGGTTATCAACCTGCTGAACGACCTGCGCAACAAGATGGGCTTGACCATCATGTTTATTGCGCATAACCTGTCCGTCGTCAAGTACTTCTCCGACCGCATCGGTGTCATGTACTACGGCAAGCTGGTGGAGCTGGCGGATTCCGACGAGCTGTTCGAGCATCCGCTGCATCCGTACACCAAGTCGCTGCTGTCCGCGATTCCGTACCCGGATCCGCATCACGAGAAGCATCGGCAGCGCATTGAGTACAAGCCGCTGAAGGAGCATGACTACTCGGTGAACAAGCCGTCCCTGCGGGAAATCAAACCCGGACACTTCATCAACTGCAACGACGAAGAGTTTGAACGGTATAAGAAGGAGCTTGGGCTTTGAAAAAATCAAAGCGGGCGATGCCCTACTGGATTTGCATCGCCATCGGCGCGCTGATATTTGCTGGCGTTGCGTCGATGCGCAGTATCTGGACGCTGAGCGAGCGGGAGGAAATCCTGAGCGGTTTGTGCGACGCACTTTTTGTGCCGGGCGCGCTGCTGACCTGTGTGGGTCTGCTGACGTTCACGGCGCGCGAAGGTGTGCTGGACATCATTACCTACGGTTTCCGAAACCTGCTGGTGCTTTTCGCGCCCGGAAAGCATAAGCATCAGCACTACTACGACTACAAGATGGCGAAGGAAGCCAACCGCGGCAAGGGCACGCATGCGCCGCTGCTGGTTGGGCTGGCGTTCATCCTGCTGGCCGGCGTGTGCCTCATCTTCTATTACTACGGCCTTTGATTTGGTACCTGAGAAAGCCGCCTTCGAGAAATCGGGGGCGGTTTTTCTCTACCTCCGGTGTTGTTTTCGACGCATAATCATGGTATAATGCAGACAGCGTTTCTGACGCACTAAGATGAAGGGGGATTCTCTTCCATGAACAAGATTCTTTCGACGAAAAACGCACCCGCCGCGATTGGCCCGTATTCGCAGGGCGTTCAGGCGGGTAATACGGTGTATGTGTCCGGACAGCTGTATTTCGTGCCGGAAACGGGCGAGCTGCTGGAAGGCACGATTGGTGAGATGACTGAGCAGTGCATGAAGAACATTGCTGCGATTCTGGCGGAAGCGGACTGCACGTTGGCGGACATCGTGAAAACGACGATTTTCCTGAAGGATTTGAACGACTTTGCCGCGGTGAACGAAGCCTACGGGAAGTTCTTCCCGCAGAATCCGCCGGCGCGTGCGTGTGTGCAGGTGGCGAAGCTGCCGCGGGATGCGAAGGTGGAGATTGAGGCGATTGCGGTGAAGGGCTAATCACCGCAGGTGATTGTTCTTTGGGACGGCATGGCTGTTTTTTTAATAGCGGCTTGCGATTGTCGCAGGGATTTCGCCTCTGCGGAGGCGACAAGGGGGCAATGAAAACAGGTGAAGCCTGCGGTCGCCCCCTTGACCCCTTCGCCGGTCGCTCCCATGCAGCTTGAATTTTTCCGTTACTTCTTATGGATAACCACGCGAAAACTGCATGAGAGTGTTACCAATCCAATCGCGCGAAAGGGTCAAGGGACGAAGTCCCTTGCAGGGTGCAGGGGCAGCGCCCCTGCCGGAGTCCAGAGGCAGAGCCTTTGGCGTTCCCACCAAAATAAGGAGAAGATAGATGAGTAAGCATATACTGCTGGTGCATGATCTGGCGGGGTATGGGAAGGTGTCGCTGAGCGCAATGATGCCGGTGCTGTCGCATATGGGACATCACCTGTACACGCTGCCGACGGCGTTGGTGAGCAACACGCTGGATTACGGGAAATTCTACATTCAGGAAACGACGGAATACATGCGCCAGTCGCTGAAAGTCTGGGCGGAACTGGGATTCTCGTTTGATGTGGTGTCCACAGGGATGATTCTGTCAGCAGAACAGGCGGCGCTGGTGTCCGATTTCTGTGAGCAGTCCGCGAAGAAAGGCGCGTTGGTCTTTGTTGACCCCATCATGGGCGACGAGGGCAAGCTGTACAACGGCGTAGGGGAGGAAACCGTCGCCCACATGCGCAAGATGGTCGCCGTGGCGGACTGCATCGTGCCGAACTACACCGAGGCGGCGTATCTGGCGGACATGCCCTATCACGAGGACATGACCGAGGAAGAAGCGCGCGCGCTGACGATTCGCCTGCACGAAATGGGCGCGAAATCCGTCGTCGTGACGAGCGCGAAGGTGGACGGCGAGAACTGCGTTGTCGGATATGACGGCACGGAGGGCGAATTCTTCCGCATTCCGTTCGACCTCATTCCGGTGCGCTTCGTCGGCACGGGCGATATTTTCGCCGCAGTGATGCTGGGGCGGCTGGTGGACGGCGTGCCGCTCCAAGAATCGACGCACCGCGCAATGGATGCCGTGCGCACGATGATTGACCGCAACCGCGACAAGGAGGACAAGTACCTCGGCATCCCGATTGAAACGTGCTTGGAGGTGCTGGACGAATGAAGCGCCCGCGCCTGCGCATCACGCTGATTGACCGCAAGGGCAGCTGTCCCTGCCATCATGGGCATAAAATCGGTGATTCGTGGGATTTTGACACCGAGCGCGGTCAGCTCTGCCCGATGGCGATGCACGTTGCGTTCCTGTATGCGGACATCATCCGCTACGGCGGCAGCATCCCCGGTCAGCCGGACGGCACAGCGGTGTTCTCCTGCCCGGATGCGGATACGCTGAACATCTTCCGCGTGGAGCGGATAGAGGAATAACGCCCGGACGCGGGGCATATCCTCCTTACCGAATCGGAAGGAGGGGAATTGCCCTATGACAGGAACACAGACTGTGCGCCGGACGACAACGCGCGCACGCCGTGGCGGCTCGATGCAGCTGCTGCGCGGGCTGGGTGCGGCGATG
>OKWR01000676.1_pt1 | contig 31525 bp, 26 predicted proteins | sample 1607101 | NCBI WGS metagenome assembly OKWR01 (sample SAMN04414076, study PRJEB24778) | human gut metagenome | material: faecal | host: Homo sapiens
GAATCTATAAGATCTTTGGATAACTTAAACACGGAACTTTGCAGGTGAGCCAAAAGGAGTGAGAAAATGATTATGGTATCGGAATATTCTTTTCTGAGAGTCAGATCCCCGGTCGGGGTCGGGCATGACGGAGGAAGGAAATCGAAGGACGTAAGCCGGTGATGCTGTACGTCCTTTGCTTTTTTGTTTGATTTGATTACCTTTGTATCATCTCGTTGACCATGTTGTTAAAGGAGGTTACAGGATCGTCGAAAGGCGGTCCTTGCTTTTTGTCTGTGATTTGGTGGGATGCCCGATCAGGTCGGGCATGACGGGGAGTGGTCGGCCATGACGGTGAAGTGATCGGGCCATGACGGGGAGACCCCTATAAAAAACCAAACCCGATAGCTTGACGAATCAGAGGCTACCGGGAATAAAGAGTATAGATAATTTCAAATTATGCTGGATTGAGAACAAATGAGTTTGTGATTGTATGTCGTCCATATTTCCTTAATGAATCGACCAAATCCCTTGACTCTGTTGAGTTCTGCAACTGTGCATCACTTGGAATCCTTGATGCAAAGAATGGCCAGAGTTCTACCGACACATATACTTTGTCTTTTGTCGGGAAGTTGACTAATGGAAGTATTGTGTTCTGTCTGATGAATTCGGCAGAGTATGAGAAGTGCCACTTGCCATCGAAGAACGAAAGTTCTCCGACCAGGAGGTTTCCGTATAAAAGACGGAAACAACTCTTACGACCATCGTCGAAAGAGAAGCGGTCATCGTCTGAACGCCAGAAAAGTGATCGAATAATCTTTTTCATTCTAAAATCCTCATTATCTCATTATACCGATGTTCCAGACACATCTTTATCATCTGAATCCTTTCAGGGCAAAGCATTTTGGAGAATTCAGAGTCTATTGTCCGGAACATCTTTGCCGTATCGCATTGCAAAAATAGTGCTTTTATTTCATTTTTCGACAGGTAGAACTCATTTTCGTAGATTTTTGACAGTAATTTGAAGTGATTTATGTCGTTTTCTCCGTCCCAGCCTATCTTTGGTCGTGAGCCTTTACAGTATTTCTTGATGTATGCTTCCGGGTTGTTTTTCAGTCTTCTACGGAGACTTTCATCATCGTTGTTCCAGAATAATCCTCTTGCGGTGTCGTAGATTGGTGAGAATCTTGGCTTGAAGGATTGTGTGATGGATCGTATTACTGCCCAGTTGTAGAAATGCCTGTCGTTGTTTCCAACCAGTATGTCGAAGAGAAGCATCTTGACAAGTTCCTTCATTATGTTGTCCTTTTCATAAAGGAACTGATATTCGACGGACTTTTCTACGAATTGGAGTGTGAAGACTTCTCTTGCTCGTTGTTCTTCCTCTATCTTTTCAACAAGATCTCTGTCACCTACATATCCTGCGAAGATGTCCGCACCATGTACGAGTTCTTCATCTCCGTTCTCATTGAGAAAGTATTTGCTGAGGAAGCGTAACTGACCGCCTATGACAGCCAGCGAAGATTCTGCCATTTCGAGACCGAAGACTTCTCCCAGTCTGCAAAGAAGTCTTTCTGTGATGGATTCAGACGGATACCATTTATGGCCTGTCTTGGCTATATAGAGAGGCCATTTCTTCTGATGATATTTCTTGTAATTATTATCCTTTGAGTAGTTGAATATCCTTACAAGGGCTTTGGGAGCATCTCCGATTACTGTGACTCCTTTCAGAAGCGTATAGTTATTGGTTTTGATGACAGGAACGCCTTTGAGTGCGCTCTTGCCGGAATATCTTTCTATATGGTGCTGCGGTATAGGCATAAGTTCCATAGTTGTTTCGATTGCAAATGTAAGTGATTTTGTGTTCTTTTTCAATATACTTCTTTCCTGATTGCATTCTCTGCATTCTCTGCACTTTGGGGTGAGGGAATTGGTGGAAGAGTGCGAAGAGTGCAGAGAGTGCAAAGGGGTAGGAATTTATGTTATTTGTAGCGTTTTTCGTAGGTTCCGTAGTCGAGTTTCTTGAAGATGGCGGTCTTGATCCAGTCTTTGAATGTGCGTTCTTACATGGAGTGCTGGAGGGCGACGGCGAGGCCTTCACGGGTGGTGAAGACGGATGGAAGGTCAAGGTAGATGCTGCGTTGTTTTTCGGTGAGTGTGCCGAGTGGGTCGGAGTGGAATTTCTTTAGGGCTTTCTGGGCTCCGGCTATGAAGTAGTATGTGAGTTTGAAGGCGTCTTTCATTGATTGGGCTGATATGGATGTGAGGTCGGATTGTCCGCAGGTGTATCTGAGGACTTCGAGGATGAGGGCGAATCGGGCGCAGTAGCGTTCCATTTTGGTGGTGATGCCGATGTAGGATGTGCTGGCGTGTTCCATTGTTTCTCTGCCTGTGTTGTACCATTGTTTGTAGAGGTCATATGCTTCGGGGCTGAGGCGTATGACTGTTGTCTTTCCGTTGTAGCGGATTTTCCGGATGGTGTCGATGATGGTGTTCCAGCGTGATAGGATTTCGTCGTCGATTTCGTCGTCCTGGAAGCGTGAGAATGTGCGTTTGTCGGGGTAGGCGAAGAGCCAGCGGTAGATGAATCCGCTTTCGGTCTTGCCGTCTGCGAATTTGCGGAGCATTCCTGGTTGTACGCCGCCGATGATGCCGACGAAGGGGCTGCTGACGGAGAAGGAGTCGGAGTGGAGTCGGTTCACGATGATGGGTACTCCGGTGAAGAGTTGGGTCCAGACTTCTTCGTCGTTGCCTGAGCGGTAGCGGCTGAAACTTTTTACGAATCCCATGAGTTCGTCTGCGTAGATGGCGAGGCCTCTGGGTGTGTTGAGATGTTGTTTGAGAAAGCCTTCGACTGTGATGTCGCTGAGGACGATCTGACCATATACGGGTTGCTCGATGGCTTTGTCGGGGTCGTTCTTTGTGGCTTCGTATTGCTTGAGTTTCTTTTTGTAGGTCTTGAGGTTGTCACGGTCTATCTTGCGGAGCGGTTCGATGGCGAATTCAAGGCAGCTGCTCTTGTTTGTGCCAGGTTCTCCGACGATGGCCATGTAGAATATGGCTTTTTCTGTCCAGCCTTTTTTGATTTCGACGGCGAGGGCGTTGCCGAGGGCTATGCTTGAGGCGAAGATGAGTGCAGGACAGATGTAGTCTGCCGGGAAGTTGAGGCAGGCTTTGGTGCTGTCGATGATGTATCTTATGGGGTCGGGGAAGATTTCATCGGGGAAGGGTATGCTTTCGTATTCCTGTGTCGTGGTGGGGCGGATGCCGTTGATGTGGCAGATGTAGAAGAATGAGCCGAGGGTGATGTGCTTTGTGCTCCGCAGGAAGCCGTCAAATGCTTTGTCGGTGGCTTCTGCGGTGTATTTTCCGGAGAATCTCGATACTCTGTGGAAGGGTTTTCTGCCGTCTTCGCCGAGGCGGCTGAGTGCCATCCCGACGGTGATCCATTGGTCGTAGTCGTCTAGGGGATGCTGCTTTTCTTCCCAGATCTGCAGGTGTTCTTCGAGTTTGAGGGTTGTGAGGTCTTCGTCGTGGTCTTGGTCTTGTGGGAGTTCGTCGATGAGTTCTTGGGGTTCTGACGGTTGCGGAAGGGTGTAGGTGGTGCAGTCGGGATTGATGTACGGGTCGGGGTCGTAACTGACGACTCTGAGGCGTGTTACGTCTTTGCAGGCTTTGTCTATGGTGAGACCGAGGGCCTGCATTTCTTTTTCGAGGACGTGGAAGTAGGTTTTGTGCTGGGTATGGTCTTGGGCTGCTATGGGGATGATGGCGAAGAGGCCTCGTCCGCTGACGGAGAGTCCGGCGTAGTAGATGTACGGGAGGCTGGAGAGGGTCTGCTTTGCGGCTTCGATGTCGGGGAGGTTGTCGAAGTCGAGGGTTAGGAGGGGGTTGTAAACCTTCAGTTTGTCTTCTAATTCCAGTTTCGAGTCTCTGGTGAGAAGGGTAGCGGATAAAGTTCCTGCAGGGAGTTGTGTTTTCTTGATCTTGTCTCTTGTGGCTTTGTCCTGGATTGATCGGATGTTTTCAATTGTGCTGATGAATAACTTTCCTATTTTCAGGAAGTTGGAGAGTGTTATTTCACATGGAGAGTTAAAGGTCATGCAGGCATCTTTGTATGTTTGTTTGTTGCCATTGGGGTTTACTACGGAAGGATACAGGGAAACCAGTATTTCATCCGGATTGAAACGGGGAGTTTGTGTGTCAATAGTGTTCATATCGTAATCATTTAAGGGTTAGTCTCGCTTACCACGATATTTGAACTTGACTATTGATCTGGTCTTGATCGCTCTTGTTAGTTCTTTTGAGCTTACCATAAGTCGGCCTTCAATCTTCTCTGGACGAAGGCTGTTGCGGCTGACATAGTTGTAGAATGTCTGTCGGCAGATGTGGAGCATTTCGCAGACTTCGTTGATGGTGTAATACTTCAGTTCGTCGTCTGCATTATGCTGAGGCATAGCATCTTTGATGGCTGTGCTTACGATGGGTTTCAGGACTTCTTCTATGAGTCCTTTGATTGTGTCAAGGTTGTCCATACTCTTCTTCTATGAAAGTTGATAGTTCAAGAGTGGCCACTCTCACAGTTAAAGAATATTCTTATGGTGCAAATGTATTGGACAATGATTTGACAGGCAAATTTTTATATCTACTTGAAGTGTAGGTTTAAGTGTATGGGAGTAGTTTCCTACTACTGTGCATATGTCAGTGGCAGGAACTAATGTAGTTTTTATGTAGATTGATTTTTGAGGGGCTACAGTTTGTATTTGCTGATGATGCTGTAGATTGGATAGGATTCAGTCAATTTCTTGACAGAGTCCTGGCTGTAGTTCAGTGGGCTTGGATTTCCTTGCTTGTCGTGGAATGAAAACAGTTCGTTCATTTCTTTGCAGGTCAAGGTGTAGAAGTTTCCGAAGATAGTCGCAGAGTTGCGTGGGCCTGTCCATGTACCTTTATTTTCCGGTTTCTTGTGCTCGATGATTGCTCTTGCCAGGATATGGTCATCAATGCCGGTGAAGTATTGGCTCATTTCTTCGCAAATGCCTTTGAGAAGGGATGATTTTGAATATTGATCTGGTATGTTGTCTTCGATGTATCTGACTATGGGATTGATTATTGATTCACTGCTGCGTATTAGTAGAAGAAGTTCTTCTGAATAATGATGTTCACCTGTGGTTTTGTATAATCGATCTCCGTGTTCTTCGCATACACTGGTGTAGTTGTAGGCTGCTTTATAGAACGATTTCCAGCCTTTTATGAACAGATTGACTTCGTTTGTTTTCAGGTCGTTGCCTTTGATTTCATTCCAGTTGTCTGCTATGTAGAAGTATGCTTCTTTGGTGTATTTCTGAAATGCAGCCAGGTGACCAGGCATGTTGTCAAGAGGGGTGCTTTCCGAGAGGGCAAGAAGCTGGCTCCACTGTGGGTCATGGGCCAGCTTGATGATGGTTTCGAGGTCGGTTTCTATGTCAGTATAGACCTTCAGAGTTTCGTCCAGGATGTGTCTGTATGCTGTCATAGTTCAAGTATTTACCATTTTGAGAATCCTGCATCGCTGCTGATTGTCTTTGCTTTTTCAAGATTGTCAGCTTTGATGTATTTCTTGAGCATTGCGATGCTTGTATGTCCTGTTACAGAACAGATATTGAATACGTTCATTCCGGCAAGGTACATCAGTGTCGCTCCTGTTCTGCGTGCTGTGTGCGTGTGGATGAGTTTGTATTTTGGTGAGGTGGTGAATGTCACTTTTCCGCTTTTGGTGTTTTCAATCGTCACAGGTGTGTTGATTTTGGCGACTTCACCGACCTTTTTAATGTATTCGTTTATTTTCTGTTCGCAGAGGTATGGCAGTTCAAAGTTGTATTTCTTGAGTATTTCCATCAGCTCCGGTTTGACTGGGATAGATACCCATGTGCCGGTCTTTTGCTGTCTGAGCTCGATGACTTTATCACCGCTTTCAGTCGTCTTGATGTTGTCTTTAGTGATATGGTTATAATCTGATACTCGCTGAGCCGTATAGACTCCTACCATAAAGATGTCTCTTGCTAGTTCATGGCCGGGAGAAAGTTCCGAGAGGTCGGCTTCTTTCATTGCGGTCAGTTCTTCTTTTGTCAGGTAAATGGTATCTACATCGACTCGTTTTCCTCTGAACTGCTTTGCGAGATACTTTCTGTTGTTATGATGTCCTTCGCTTTCAGCATTGTTCATTATGGTATATAATGTATTGATGCACTTTGAAGTACTGTTGGTGTTGTAGTTTCTCTCGTTGTATAAGTAGGTGAGGAATTTATTTCTGAAGTCAAGTGTTATGTCGTCGAAGTCGATTTCCTGCTTGATGAATTCCTGATATCCTTTGAACTGTACTTGTACCTGCCTGATGGCTTTGATGGTGCCTTCGGCGAAGTTTGTGCCTTTGAGTGTCTTGCGTGCTCCGCTTTTCGCCTGCTCCAGATATAGGTCGATGTATTTGTTCAAGGTCATTCTCTTTCTTCTTGCTTCCTCTTCCTTCTCTCGTTCCAGGGCCATGAGGCGTTCCATCTCTTTCTGTCGCTCTTCTTCATAGACTTCAGAAAAAACAATCTGATCGATGATTTCCTTGACTTTTTCCTGACTGATCATTTCTCCTCTGCTGAGAATAGCATCAATGGAATCAGAAATTTTGTCAAGCTTTGTGAATAAGATCTTGCCTTCTTCGCTTGCTTGGAAGCGTTTTAACGATGCAGTGGACTTCTGGGCGTAGTTCCAACGCTCGATATCCACCTCGATGCAAGTAGATGCCTTGATGTCCACATTCAGTTTTCTAGAGCGGATTCGGGCGAATAGGGTTGCCATCCCGGACTTACGTGTCGTCCTCAAAAAGTAGTTTGTTGCCATAAAAACTCGTATTTAATTTTGCTAACACAAAGATAGTGAAACTTTTGGAATGTTCCCACATTGTTCCCACATTTTTTAGACAAGAGTGGATAGAGTTTTTACGGAGTTTAGACAATAATGCTGAATATCAGTAAGTTAGTGAAATATAGTGTATAATGATAATCCAAAGATTATCCATTTGAGAGTGCGCTAGGCACCTCAAAAAATGCCTCTGGAGTTTCTCCAGGGGCATTTATTATATAAAATTGATACTGAACTTGGGCTCAACGTAAAATCGGGCTCAACGTAAAAACCCGGTTGATTTGCATTTCATAGCACGTCCGAGGTACAAAGAAACTGTTGGCGTAGCCTGCGGACTGGCAGACGTGGCAGGAGGGCGGGACGCGGCCACGCTCGGTTTGTGGAGACATTGATTTTCAACGAGTTATATTTCAGCCCGTGGCCGCGTCCCGACGGAAGTCTTATAACACGTTTTTCATCGCCAGGGGGGACCAATTTCACGCACGAGCGCCCTTGTTCTGTCTGCCAGGCCACGCTTTTTACTTGCCCGCTATCGTCATTCTTCACGTTGATGGCATACTGCAGTACCTCTCCAAGTCATGGACCGTCTTCAGGCAGATGGACAGAAGATATTGAATTAGGAAGAAAACAAAGAAATATGCAAAGTATATTTTGCATTATGAAAAATATACTTAACTTTGCAATCGGAACACAATTCAAGTAATCGTCATGAATAACAAAAGTATCCTTATGCCTCACTCCTGCCAGAAGATTGGCTGGTGGCTTCTTCTCCTGAATGTTCTCATTGTAGTAGCCAAGATTATCGTCTTATATACCACACATAGTATTGATGTGGTTTGGTATCTGGCAAAATCATCCCACCTCATTCTTATTGCATCACTGTTCTTTATTACCCTCTCCAAGGAGAGAGTTGAAGACGAAATGATCTCCGGCCTGCGGCTGAAGGCCCTGGGGCTAACCGGTTATGTGTTTTTCGTAGTTTTCCTGCTCCTGAGCCTTGCGCTGGAATTTCATTTGCTCGATTTGTTCATGAATAATGACGGAACCCTGAGTCTCTATTTGAGCGAGCTGTTCCTAATTATATTGCCTATAGCGGGCGCAGGCCTTTACTATCTGATCTTCCGCGTACTTCTCCGTCAATCCAAAAAGGAACAGGCTCTATGAAAAACACAGTCCGCGTAGAAAGGGCCATCATGGACATCACCCAACTGCAGTTGGCCGATGCAGTAGGCGTAAGCCGCAACACCATTATTTCCATTGAATCCGGGCGTTACCTCCCTTCTGCCGTATTGGCCTTGAAGATTGCCCGCCATTTTGGCAAACCGGTAGAATCCATCTTCCAATTGGACGAGAACGACTGAGAATTACTCTACGGTTCAACCGAACAAGCCCTGGCAATTCTTAAAGATCGTCGGGACCTATGCTATACCGGTAAATTGGAATTTAACTAATTATCTACCCGAGTTTCTATCCGGTAAATTCCGATTTAACGGCCTAAAGGTAAGCATTTTTCCTCATCCGGCATCTTTGACTTGTAGTCGGATTATTTCTTTACATAGGCTGTGGCCCTGCCGATGCCGGTTTTCCCGATGTATCCGGCGGCAAGGAGGTCTGCCAGGGTGCGCTCGATGGTGGTGAGGCTGATGTCCGGGCAGGCCTGGGAGATATCCTTCTTGGTAATCTTGCCCGGAGTGCGCTCAATGATGGCCTTGATCCGCTCCGGTTTGGACACCTTACGATAGCGTAGGTGCTCCACGCGGTCTTCAAACTCGTTGTAAGCTTTGACCACGACCCCCAGCATATACTTGAGGAAGGGAAGATAATTGTTTCCGTCTTCGTGCCAATTCTGGGAACTGGCCTGGAGAGCCTCGTAGTAGGAGTCCTTGCTCTTCCCGATGAGCATCTCGATACTGATGTACTTGCCCACGATGAATCCTGCGCGGTACAGGAGCAGGAGTGTCAGGAGGCGGCTCATACGGCCGTTACCGTCATTGAAGGGGTGGATGCAGAGGAAGTCCAGGATGAATATCGGCATCAGAAGAAGCGGATCGTGGGTGCCAGCCTCGATGGCCTCGTTGTATCTGGTGCAGAGGTTCAGCATGGCATCTGCCGTTTGAAAGGCCGGGACCGGACGGAAGCGGACGGTTTCAGTGCCGTCTGCGTGTTTTTCCGCAATGATGTTGTCAGAGTTCTTGTAAGTGCCACCCACGGCGCTGCTGCTGAAGGAATAGAGATCTCGGTGCAGCTGAAGGATGTTATTAGGTCGCGGAGCTATGTACTCGTAGGACTCGTGGATGGTTGCCAGCACGTCACGATAGCCGGAGATTTCCTCTTCATTGCGGTTACGGGGTTTCACTTTTTCCTGGACGATGGCCTTCAGGCGTTCGTCAGTCGTATAGATGCCCTCGATGCGGTTGGATGCGTCGGTACTCTGGATCTTGGCGACCTCCAGTAAAGCTATGAGGACATCCGGCTCTGCTTCGATGAAGAGTTCCTGACGTCCCCGACACTCGTGAATCCGGGTCAGCAGGGCAACGACCTCCGGAGTGAGGAGAGCTTTCGGGCGGTTTATGAAATCAAATTCGTGCATAGCGCGTTCTGTTTACTGGGCAAATATAGTGTTTTTCTGCCTCAAAAACGAATTATCTGCATCAAATTTAACAAAATGATGCAGATAACAACCCGAATGAGGCAGATTACTTGAAGTAATCGTATCTGTCGATATCCAGAACAGCCAAAAATGTTGAGAAAGGAGAAAAGTCCACCGGAAAGAATTGATGTTGTCAGATTAAAGTTGTATCTTCGCCGATTCAGAATTCGCTTATATAGTTGATTTGGCAGGCTATAGGTCTGCGGAATTTAGGGTTTCTATGTTAAAGGTAAATTTTATGAAGACCAAGCTTGACTTCCATCCGAAATTTTTCTCTTGCATCCGAAATTACAGCAAGGCCACGTTTATGTCAGACCTTATGGCGGGAACCATTGTCGGTATCGTGGCACTTCCGCTGGCGATTGCATTCGCCATTGCTTCCGGCGTGTCTCCGGAGAAGGGTATCGTGACCGCAATCATTGCCGGATTCATTGTCTCATTCCTGGGAGGAAGCAAGGTTCAGATCGGCGGCCCTACCGGAGCATTCATCGTCATTGTCTATGGCGTGATCCAGCAGTATGGCATCGGCGGACTTACGGTTGCGACCATCATTGCCGGCGTGCTGCTGATTCTGCTCGGCGTATTCAAGCTCGGAACTGTCATCAAGTTCATTCCTTATCCTGTGGTAGTCGGATTTACCAGCGGTATTGCCGTGACGATTTTTACGACGCAGATGGCGGATGTGTTCGGCCTCAGCTTCGGCGGAGAGACCGTTCCTGGTGACTTCATCGGCAAATGGATGCTGTATTTCAGGCATCTGGACACGATAAACTGGTGGGATGCCGGCGTGAGCATCCTCAGCGTGCTGATCATCATGCTTGTCCCGAAATTCTCCCGCAGGATTCCGGGGTCTCTTGTGGCCATAATCCTCGTTACAGCAGGTGTTTATGCACTTAAAACATGTCTCGGTATAGAAGGCATTGACACTATCGGGGACAGATTCACGATTGCATCGCAATTGCCGAAGGCGGAGATGCCGGCGCTGGATTGGGAGGCGGTGAAGAACCTTTTCCCGATTGCCGTGACCATTGCGGCCCTCGGAGCTATCGAGTCGCTTCTTTCCGCGACCGTGGCTGACGGTATGATCAGCGACCACCATAATTCCAACACGGAACTGATTGCGCTGGGTGTCGCCAATATGGTTACCCCGATTTTCGGCGGTATTCCTGCGACGGGAGCCATTGCGCGCACCATGACCAATATCAACAATGGCGGCCGTACGCCTGTAGCCGGTATGATCCACGCTGGTGTCTTGCTGCTTATCTTGTTGTTCCTCATGCCTTTGGCGCAATATATCCCTATGGCTTGCCTCGCCGGCGTGCTGGTGGTCGTGTCATATAACATGAGCGGCTGGAGAACATTCAGGGCATTGCTGAAAAACCCGAAATCGGATGTCACGGTGTTGCTCATAACTTTCTTCCTGACAGTGATTTTCGACCTGACGGTGGCTATTGCCGTAGGTCTGATGCTGGCATGTGTGCTCTTCATGCGCCGTGTCATGGAGACTACGGAAATCTCAGCTGTAAAGAATGAAATCAAGGTGCAGGACGAGTCTGGCATCCATACGTATGACGAAGGTCTGACTATCCCTAAGGGCGTGGAGGTTTATGAAATCAACGGTCCGTATTTCTTCGGTGTAGCTACCCAGTTCGAGGAGCTGATGTCCGAGTTCCGTGACCGTTCCAAGGTGCGTATCATCCGTATGCGCAAGGTGCCGTTCATCGATTCGACCGGAATCCATAACCTTTCGAACCTCTGCGAGATGAGTCAGAAGAACAATATAACTGTCGTCCTTTCAGGTGTCAATCCCAAGGTTCACGCCGCACTCCAAAAAGCAGGCTTCTACCACCTTCTCGGCGAGAAGAACATCTGTCCGAACATCAATGTCGCCCTAGAGCGTGCCAATGATGTTCTGTCCGCCTAGAAGCACTCGCGCATTATCTCGGTGATGTTGCGCGGCTTGCCCATGGTGTAGAAATGTACGGCCGGGACTCCGTGGGCGAGGAGATCCTTGCACTGGGCAGCGCACCATTGGGTTCCGATGCGGTAGACTTCTTCCTTGTCGTCTCCGGCTTGGGCGATAGATTCGGTAAGTTCTTTCGGAATATCCAAAGAAAAAGACTGAGGCAGAAGAGCTACCTGGCGGGCTGTAGAAAGCGGTTTCAGGCCCGGGATGATCGGGACATTGATACCGGCTTTTCTGCACAGGTCGACGAAACGGTAGAAAACCTTGTTGTCGAAAAACATCTGTGTAATAATGTAATCCGCGCCCGCATCGACCTTGCGCTTCAGATTTTCAATGTCCGTTTCAATGTTGGCGCACTCGAAATGCTTTTCCGGATAACCGCCGACACCTATGCAGAATGATTCACCTGTTTGCTCATCGAAACGTCTGATGGCCTCGACCAGTTCGTTGGCGTGGGCGTAACCTTCCGGATGCGGAACGAACCTCTTTTCGCCGGTTATGGAATCTCCGCGGAGAGCCATTATGTTGCTGATTCCCAGGAATCTATAGCTGTAAAGATCGCTTTCCAGTTCCTCGGCAGATGCCCCGCCGCAGATTACATGCGGAACGACATTGACATCGAATTCTGATATGATGGCAGCGCAGACGGCTACTTCGCTGATGCGGTTCCTCACCAGATGGCGGGAATATGTTCCGTTGGCCTCTTTTCTGAAGGCGTATTCGTCCCTGTGGCAGGTTACGTTGATATATTTCGGAGCGAATTCCATGAAACTGCGGATGGTTCCGAGCAGTTCGTCCTTGCTCATGCCGTTAAGTGGCGGAACGATTTCTATCGAAGGGAAAGGTTTCTTGCTCTCGTTAAGTATCTCTGTGATTTTCATTGTATTACGTCTTTGTCTATGAATTAAAGAAGGTGTCCCAGGAACTGCCGAGCCTGCTGCTCTGTCATGCCGCGCCTTGAAGCATAATCATCGAACTGTTCCTTGCTGATATGGCGGATTTCCGGATATGTCGCATCCGGGTGGAAAAAAATGAAACCGCAGATGGATGCGTCCGGAATCATTGCGAAGCTCTCCGTAAGCCGGATGCCCAGCTTTCCGCTTTCCGGCAAGATGTCCAGTATATCTTTCTTCAATGTATGGTCCGGACAGCTTGCATAACCGGCTGCCGGCTTGACGATCCGCACTTTTCTTCCGCTGCCGCAATGCATCCGTTTCTTCAGGAAATCATCCAGCCATAGAGATGCGGCTTCCGCCAATGTTACCCTTACGGCCCTGTCCATCATGCTGTTATAATCTTTCGTGGCCGTTTCCGGCAGTTGGGAGGTGATGTCTTCTCCCGAGGCTCTTCCATAAACCATTCTGGCGAAAAAGTCCGGCAGTCCAGCCTGGCAGCCGCAGGTGCATGCCGGGCCATGGTTGGTGACCACGCTTATGGCAAATGCGCCCATCGGTCCGTCATGTCCGGATGGAACGAAATCCGCAAGAGACAATCTGCTTCCTCCATGCGCATCGATATTCTCCTGGCGCAGCATCGGGAATCTCGTGCTTTCACCGCTTATGACAATGTCGTTGCCCTCGCGTCGTGCATTCATGATTCTCTCTGACAATCTGATGATTACCTCATGCCTGGTCTTGAATCTCTCCAGCACCGCCTTGCCGTCTTTTACGGTTCTCTCTATTATCGGATCGTCCGGCAGGTCCCCGCCGTATTTTATGCCCCAAATCGCCAGGAACATTCTCCAGTCGAAGTAGGGAAGTATTTCATCTATAGAGAGTTCCATGGCCGGAATGTCGCATAATGAATACTCTTCAGGTGTGAGATACGAGTCTTCGGAGAATGCCGCTTCCGGCACATCGCTTTCCTGCATCGTGCGTTTCGCCATCATGCTTTCATACATGGCCTGCTGCTTTTTCTGCGCCTCGTGCTCTGCTGCCTCGAATTTTTCCCTGTCCATCATGCAGCGTTTCGCCATCACCGCGCTTGAAGACGCGTCCTGCGCATAGAAAACATGCTGATACAGAGGGGCCAGCTTGACGGCAGTGTGCAATGCGGATGTGGTCGCGCCGCCGATGAACAGCGGGGTGTCCATGCCGCGCCGGGTCATTTCCCGGCACAATTCCTCCATCTGGTATAGCGACGGCGTAATCAGCCCGCTAGCCCCGACGATCGCGGCATTGTGCTTCTGCGCCTCATCCAGAATCCTCTCCTTGTCCACCATCACGCCCAGGTCAATGACTTCGAAACCATTGCAGCTCAGGACAATGCCGGTGATGTTCTTTCCTATGTCATGGACATCTCCCTTGACGGTAGCATTGATTATGACAGGTCTTGTGCCGGAATCATTGCCCTCGCCGGTCATGTACGGTTCGAGAACCGCGACAGCGTCCTTCATGATTTTGGCGGACTTCACGACTTGCGGGAGGAACATTTTGCCGTCGCCGAAGAGCTCACCGACGCGCTCCATTCCTGCCATCAGCGGCCCTTCGATGACTTTCACCGCAGAACCGTATTTATGGTAACACTCCAGCACGTCCGCCTCCAGTCCGGCGCCTCGTCCCTTTACGAGACATTCTTTAAGCCGCTCTTCCGGCGTACTGTTCTGGCTGTCAATGTTTTCCTGTGTGGGATTTGTGGTCGCGCCACCGTTTTTGTCTGCCTCTTTCGCTGCCATTATCTCCTGCGCCTTCGCGATAAGCCTCTCGGTCGCATCCGCATCCCTGTTCAGGATCACGTCCTCTGCCTTCTTCAGAAGATCAGGTTCAATGTCATCGTACACTTGCAGAATTCCCGGATTCACGATTCCCATGTCAAGTCCCGCATTGACAGCGTGATAGAGGAATATCGAATGCATCGCTTCGCGGACGGTGTTGTTCCCTCGGAATGCGAAAGACAGGTTCGAAATACCGCCGGAAGTATATGCTCCAGGCAGGTTCTGTTTTATCCACCTGACGGCTTCGATGAAGTCAATACCGTATTTGGCGTGATCCTCGATTCCTGTCCCGACTGAAAGGACATTGACATCGAAAATAATGTCCTGCGGCGGGATATTCAGCTTTGTGGTCAGCAGTTTATATGCTCTCTCGCAAATCTCTATCTTCCTGCTGAACGTGGTAGCCTGACCGGTTTCGTCGAATGCCATCACCACCATTGCCGCTCCCAGCGCATGGATTTCCGCCGCCTTTTTCAGGAAAGCCTCTTCACCTTCCTTCAGGCTGATGGAGTTTACAATGCACTTTCCCTGAGCGTTTTGCAGACCGGCTACAATGGTTTCCCAATGCGATGAGTCTATCATCAATGCCGCCTTCGCCACAGCCGGGTCGTTGGAAATATATCTCAAGAATTTCTCCATGCAGGAACGGCTGTCCAGCATGGCGTCATCCATATTTATGTCAATGATGCTCGCGCCGTTTTCTATCTGGTCCGCTGCAATCTGCAGTCCGGTCTCGTAGTCCCCGGCCGCGATGAGTTTCGCGAATTTGCGGGAGCCTGCCACATTCGTGCGCTCTCCGATGTTCGTGAAATTACTGTTTTTCAGGTCAATGCTTACCGGTTCCAATCCGCTCACTGTCAATGTCTTGTCAATGCCGGTGCCGGCGTCAGTCTTTCGTGGTCTGATACCCTTTATAGCTTCGCTTATGGCGGCAATGTGTGCCGGCGTGGTTCCGCAGCAGCCTCCGATGATATTGATGATTCCGGCCTCTGCCATCTTCCTGACTTGCAGCGCCATTTCCTCCGGAGTTTCATCATAACCGCTCATTTCATTAGGCAGTCCGGCATTGGGATAGCAGATGACGGCGCATCCCGCAAACTCCGATACCTCCTTTACGAGAGTCATCAGGTCCTCCGCTCCAAGTGAGCAGTTGAGTCCGAAGGCCAGGAGAGGGTAGTGGCTTACTGAAGTGTAGAACGCCCTTACGGTCTGTCCTGTCAATGTCCTGCCGCTTTTGTCATTGACTGAGACTGAGACGATTGCAGGGAAACTGCCGTCAGGCGAAATCTTTTCCAATGCGTACAATGCCGCTTTCGTGTTCAATGCGTCGAAGCAGGTTTCTATCTGGATGATGTCGGCACCGCCGTCAATGACTCCGCGTATCTGCTCGCCGTAAGCCTCGACCATGTCGGCGAAGCTGTACGGGCGTATGTCGGGGTGATTGATGTCCGGAGCCAGGCTCAATGATTTCGATGTCGGGCCAATGCTGGCAGCCACATGAATCCGTCGTCTGCCGGCGCTGTCCGCAGCCCTTCTCGCGATGGCCGCACCTTCGCGCGCCATGATGTAGGACAATGCTTCCGTTCCATATTCTTTTTGTGATATGCGGTTGGCACTGAATGTGTTGCATTCTATGATGTCTGCTCCGGCAGCTATGTATTCACGATGGATTTCTTCGATAATTTCCGGGTGCGTCAGGTTAAGGCACTCATTGTTGCCCTTCAGTTCGCGGCTGCTCTGTCTCAGAAATTCTAGTGCGTCCGCGGTGTCTGCATTTGTTTCCGGATAGTCTTTTTTCACGCCATTGTCGTGAAAATCAATTTCTTCCAGCCCGTATCGCTGAATCATAGTACCCATCGCCCCGTCCAGGACCAGAATCTTGTTTTCGAATATATTGTTGTCTGACATCTTGTTTCAATAAATTCATGCGCTGTTTTACGCACAAAACAACATTGTCCATTTGTTGAAGTTCTTGTCACAAAGATAGGAAAAATATCCAAAAGAAAAGGGAACTGCCCATGGTTTTGGACAGTTCCCGTATGAATGTATGTCCGGTATCGGCTATTTGAGTACGTCGAGTTCTTTGCCTACCTTGATGAATGCGGCGATACACTTGTCGAGCTGGCCCTTGTCATGCGCAGCGGAAATCTGGACACGGATTCTCGCCTGGTCCTTCGGAACTACAGGGTAGTAGAAACCTGTTACATAGATGCCTTCCTCCTGCATTTTCGCTGCGAAAACCTGTGAAAGCTTGGCGTCATAGAGCATAACGGCGCAGATTGCACTCTGTGTAGGCTTGATGTCGAATCCGGCAGCCATCATCTTGTCCCTGAAGTAGTTGACGTTCTCTACGAGCTTGTCGTGAAGTTCATTGCTTTCCTTCAGGATGCGGAACACTTCGAGGCTGGCGCCTATGATACATGGTGCCAATGAGTTGGAGAACAGGTAAGGACGGCTTCTCTGTCTGAGGAGGTCGATGATCTCCTTGCGGCCTGTGGTGAATCCGCCCATTGCTCCGCCGAATGCCTTTCCTAACGTTCCGGTATAGATGTCAACCTTTCCGTATGTGTTGGTGAGTTCGCTTACTCCGTGGCCTGTAGCGCCTACGACACCGGCTGAATGTGATTCGTCCACCATCACGAGGGCATCATATTTCTCTGCCAGTTCGCAGATCTTGTCGACAGGAGCCACGTTGCCGTCCATGGAGAATACGCCGTCAGTTACAATGATTCTGAATCTCTGTGCCTGGGCCTCCTGCAGACAACGCTCAAGATCAGCCATGTCAGCATTTGCATAGCGGTATCTCTTGGCTTTGCAGAGACGTACGCCGTCGATGATGGATGCGTGGTTCAATGTGTCAGAAATGATGGCATCTTCGTCAGTCAGGAGAGGTTCGAAAACACCGCCGTTCGCATCGAAGCAGGCCGCATAAAGAATGGTGTCTTCCGTATGGAAATATTCGCTGATGGCATTCTCAAGCTGTTTGTGGATGTCCTGTGTTCCGCAGATGAAACGTACAGATGCCATGCCGAATCCACGTTTCGCCATCATTGCCGCTGAAGCATTGACCAGTCTCGGGTCGTTGGCGAGTCCGAGATAGTTGTTGGCGCAGAAATTCAGTACCTCTTTACCGGCTACCTGGATGGAGGCTGACTGGGAACTCTCGATAAGGCGCTCCTCCTTGTAGAGGCCCGCCTCGCGGATCTCAGCGAGAGTCTTGCTGAGATGCTCTTTCATTTTTCCGTACATATATAAACGTTTTGTATTTCATTTGTGTCATAAAATTACGCAGAAATCACATAAAATCAAAGTATATTAAAAAGTTTTAACGATTTGTTATGATTTTCTTCGGAAATCATGAAAATCTAATTATTTTTGTGAACAAATTTATTAAAACAATAAGTCAAAGTACCGATATGAAGAACATTCTCATAATTGGAGCAACTGGACAGATAGGTTCCGAGCTCACTATGGAATTGCGTAAAAGATATGGAAATGACCATGTTGTGGCAGGTTACATTCATGGAAGCGAGCCTAAGGGTGAACTCAAGGAGTCAGGTCCATCTGAAGTAGTGGACGTTACTGATGGCGAGATGATTGCCGCCGCAGTGAAGAAGTACCGCATTGACACGATTTACAATCTTGCGGCTCTCCTTTCCGTTGTTGCCGAGTCCAAGCCGAAGCTGGCATGGAAAATCGGTATTGACGGTTTGTGGAATGTTCTCGAAGTTGCCAGAGAGAACGGATGTGCAGTGTTCACACCTAGTTCCATCGGTTCCTTCGGTCTCAGCACTCCGCATGTCGGAACTCCTCAGGACACCATCCAACGCCCTCGCACGATGTATGGCGTGACCAAGGTTACCACCGAGCTCCTCAGTGACTACTATTTCACCAAATATGGCGTGGATACCCGTGCGGTACGTTTCCCTGGCCTTATTTCCAATGTTACCCTTCCGGGCGGCGGAACTACCGACTATGCAGTGGATATTTACTATGCTGCTGTCCGTGGCGAGAAATTCGTCTGCCCTCTGAAGCCTGGTACATTGATGGATATGATGTATATGCCTGACGCGCTCAACGGCTCCATCAAACTTATGGAAGCTGATCCGTCAAGACTCATTCACCGTAATGCGTTCAATATCGCGTCAATGAGCTTCGCTCCGGAGACCATTTATGAGGCAATCCGCCGTGAGGTTCCGGGTTTCGAGATGGAGTATCAGCCGGATCCGCTGAAGCAGAGCATTGCAGACAGCTGGCCTGACAGCATGGACGACTCTTGCGCACGTCAGGAATGGGATTGGAAGCCTGAGTATGACCTTGAGTCAATGACCCGTGACATGCTCGCCAAACTCCGCGCACGTCTCCTGAAATAACATCGCAACTTCAAAGATCTCTTTATACCCGCCCCGTCGACATTCTAGATGTAGAGCAGCATAATCATTTGAGCTGTAATGACATGCAAGAACATCTCGACGGGGTAAACTGTTGCATAAGCTACAGAAGGCTCATCGTCCTCGACGGTACTGAGGGCGTAATTGAGCGCTATCGGGTTCGCCATTGCACCGCAGAGCATACCGATATTGGATGCATAGCTGGTCTTGCAGAATTTCGTGGCGATGAATCCCATGATCAGGACAGGGACTATTGCCATAAGGAAACTGAGCAGAATCCAGAGCAGTCCTTCCGGCTGGAATACCGTCTCGAAGAATCCCGGGCCGGCACTTAATCCCAGTCCGGCAAGGTAGATGGTGAGTCCCATCTGCCTGAGCATCAGGTTCGCACTTCGTGTAGTATATGTGGTAAGGTGCATGCGTGAACCATAGGCTCCCATGAGGATTCCTACGATTATCGGGCCGCCTGCGATACCGAGTTTGACCGGAATGCTCATTCCGGGTATGGCGAACGGTATGCTTCCCAGCAGAAGACCGAGAATGAGGCCGATGAAGATGGAAAACAAGTTAGGGTTTCTCAGTTCTTTTTCCTGGTTTCCAAGCACTTCTGCCACCCGGTCGATGGCGACTTCCTTTCCCACGATGGTAAGCTTGTCGCCGATCTGGAGATGGAGTCCGCTTGACGGAAGAATGTCGATGCCAGCCCTGTTCACTCTGGTGATATTGATGCCGTAGGCATTTCTTAGGTGCAGGTCGCCAAGTTTGGCTCCGTTCATATGTGGCTGGGTGACAAGCACATGACGCGATACCAATGTGCTGTCAAGATGGTTCCAGTCAATGTCTTTCTTGTTCCAGTCCTTGTGGACGGTTTCTCCGAAAAGCTTCTCGGCAATGCCGGTTTCCGTTTCCTTGGTCATGACCAGTACATGCTCGCCTTTCTCCAGAATCGTATCCCCGTTCGGTATGATTACCGTGCCGTCATTGGCATCGTCTTCATTGTTCCCGTTGAATTTCCATACCCTGGACACGACAAGCCTGATGGATACGTCCTTCATGATGTCTTTTATCGCTTTTCCGTATATCGCCGGATTGCTGATGCGGAATTCTGACACAAATGTCTGATTGTCATGCTGTTCTTTGGTATTGGAACCAGGCTTGTGGAATATCAGTTTCAATATTACTACGCATAGTATCACGCCGATTACGCCGAACGGGTAGCCTACCGCGCAGGCCATCGCCATCTCGTTGGATGTGGCAGTGGCATCAGGGTAGACCTCCAGAAGTGACTGTTGTGCCGCACCAAGCATAGGCGTATTGGTGGCCGCTCCCGTGAGAAGACCGACGGACGTAGGCAGGGAAATGTCAGTCAACATGCTGACTATTAGCGCCATAACCGCTCCAAGTGCCAATACTCCCAGACCCAGAAGGTTCAATTTTATGCCGCCTTTTTTCAATGACGGGAAAAAGCTGGGACCCACCTGGAGACCGAGGGCATATACGAACAATATGAGTCCGAAGTTCTGTGCCAATGCGAGCATCTGCGGATCTATCGTCAATCCGAAATGGCCTGCAATGATTCCCGCGAAGAATATGAATGTGATTCCGAGCGAGACGCCCTTAATCGTAATTCTGCTGCATATCAGTCCGATCGCGCAAATCAGCGAGAGGACGAGTATGGCCTGTATAAATGTTTGATTTGTAAATAATCCTGTTAACCAGTCCATTATGATTCTTTTTTACTTTGTAATCCTTAAAAAATAACTTGGTAATCTTTGTTCGTCTTTTCGGTCTATATTCCTTTTCTCATCAGTCGTGTACGTCCAGTACACTCCTTCTTCGAAAAGAAATCTATCCTCGAAAATACTTCACAAATCTATACCAACTTATTTTTTCATGCTTACTTATCGTAGCTGAACGGACTGTCAAATTCGTTCAGTTTTATATGTCTTTTGTCTTTTTCGCTCAATATCTTCAGTTCGTCCGGAATTTTCCAGTCAATTCCCAATGTTTCGTCTTCCAGTGAGATGCCGCCGTCCGCCTCCGGATGGTAGAAATTGTCGCATTTGTATTGGAACAATGCTGTTTCGCTCAAAACCGAGAAGCCGTGAGCGAAGCCTTTCGGGATAAACATCTGCCTGTGGTTGTCTTCCGTGAGTTCCACTGCTACATGTTTTCCGTAAGTCGGGGAGCCTTTTCTGATATCTACCGCGACATCAAGAACTCTTCCTTTTATACATCTTACCAGTTTGCTCTGCGCGTAAGGAGGATTCTGGAAATGCAGTCCGCGTATCACGCCGTATGTGGACATGCTCTCATTATCCTGGCAGAAATCTATCTTGCCGATTTTTTCTTCGAATTCATGTCTTGACCAGCTCTCGAAAAAATATCCTCGCTCGTCTATGAAAATCCGGGGCGTCAAAATCACAACCCCCTCTATATCTGTTTTTGTAACTTTCATGTTATAGTGCTCCGTACATGTTTTGGTAGTAGTTCAAATAATCTCCGCTGGTCACATTGTCCAGCCATTCCTGATTTTCAAGATACCATCTTACTGTCAGTTCAATGCCTTCCTCGAACTGGAGCGAAGGCTCCCAGCCAAGTTCTTTCTGCAATTTCCTTGAGTCGATGGCGTATCTCTTATCGTGTCCCTTGCGGTCCGTTACGAATGTGATGAGGTCCAGGTCTTCGCCTTCCGCCCTGCCCAGCTGTCTGTCGACCGTATTGACCAATACTTTTATGAGGTCAATGTTTTTCCACTCATTGAACCCTCCTATATTATAGGTGTCGGCTATTTGTCCTTTGTGGAAGATGGTGTCAATCGCTCTCGCATGGTCTTCCACAAAGAGCCAGTCACGGACATTTTCTCCCCTGCCATAGACCGGGAGCGGCTTTCTGTGTCGGATATTGTTTATAAACAATGGAATCAGCTTCTCCGGGAACTGGTATGGACCGTAATTGTTCGAACAGTTGGTAACCAATGTCGGCATGTCGTAGGTGTCGTGGAATGATCTCACGAAATGGTCCGAAGCCGCCTTCGCCGCGGAATATGGCGAATGCGGATGGTAGCTGTTCTCTTCTGTGAAGAATTTTTCTCCATAGACATGATGATGCGCCGAGGATGCTTTCGTGGAGAAAGGAGATTCCAGGCCGTCCGGTGCAGTGATTTCCAGCGCCCCATATACCTCATCAGTGGAAATATGGTAGAAAAGGCATGGCACTCCATTGATTTCCCAAGGCTTTTCCTGGCTTTCCCAATGAATACTTGCAGCCTGAAGCATTGACAATGTGCCGATTACATTGGTATTGGCGAAGGTGAACGGGTCCTTTATCGAGCGGTCGACGTGGCTTTCCGCTGCGAGGTGGATAATGCCGTCGACATTGTACTTCCGGATGATTTCCAGCACGGTTTCGAAATCGCAGATGTCTGCCTTGATGAAGGTGTAGTTCGGCTTGTCCTTGATGTCGTGGAGATTGGCGAGGTTTCCGGCGTAGGTCAGCTTGTCGAGATTGATGATATGGTAATCAGGGTATTTGTTCACGAACAGCCTGACGACGTGGCTTCCGATGAAGCCTGCACCGCCTGTAATGAGTATATTTCTTTTGCTTTCCATTGGTGTCAGCTGTTTTCAATTTCTTCGATGCAGAGTTTCAATGAGTCCGTCCAATATGGTATGCGGATTCCGAACGTCTGCTTGATTTTGGTCTTGTCGAGTACCGAGAAATGTGGTCTTGCCACCGGGCTCGGAAATTCATCGCTGTGGCATGGCCGGATGTCACAGGTATTGCCGCTCATCGCACAGATGGCTTTCGCGAAGTCGAACCATGAGCAGACGCCTTCGTTGCTGAAGTGGTAGATGCCAGTCTTGTCCAGCTGCCCGGTTTCAATGATTCTGCATATTGTTTCCGCCAGGTCGCCTGCATAGGTCGGTGTCCCCACTTGGTCGAAGACTACCTTCAGGCTTTCCCTGCTGGAGGTGAGGTCGCGCATTGTCTTCACGAAGTTATTTCCGAAAGGGGAGTAGAGCCATGCGGTGCGGATGATTATGCTCGCGCATCCTGTGGCTTCAATGCTTTTTTCACCTGCCAATTTGGTTTTCCCGTACACGCCCAGCGGCTCTGTCGGCCAGTCTTCCCGGCATGGGATGTTCCGGTCTCCCTGGAATACGTAATCCGTGGAAATATGTATGAGTGTGCCGTTTACGGCTTTCATTGCGTCAGCCAGATTGCCTGCGGCAATGTTGTTCAGCAGGTTTGCGGTTTCAGGGTCGGTCTCAGCTTTGTCGACATTGGTATATGCGGCGCAATTCACGATGACATTGACATGATTCTCGCGGACGATGTCCGCAATGGCCTGCGGGTCGGTGATGTCGAGTCTCTCGTGTTCTCCGGCAATGTCGGTGAATATGAATCGGTTACGGCTGCCGCGGGAGGCGATTTGCATTTCCCGTCCGAGCTGTCCGTCCGCTCCTGTGACTAAGATTGTATGATTCATTTCAATACTCCAGATCTTTCTTCAGTGTGTCAGGTCCCTCGTTAAGGATGGACATGAGGTATTTTCCGTAATCGTTCTTGAGCATAGGCGCCGCCGCTTTCTTCAGCTGTTCCGCATCTATCCATCCCTGCCTGTATGCAATGCTTTCCAGACATGCGACTTTCAGTCCCTGGCGTTTCTCCAGGACCTCGATGAAGGTGGATGCCTCGGAGAGCGAGTCGTGTGTCCCTGTGTCGAGCCATGCGAATCCTCGTGCCATTGTCTGGACTTTCAATTCATTGTCCTGCAGGAAGTTCTGGTTGACGGTGGTGATTTCCAGTTCGCCTCTTGCCGAAGGCTTTATGGTCTTGGCGATGTCCACGACCTTGTTCGGGTAGAAGTACAGGCCGACTACTGCATAGTTGCTCTTCGGGTTCTTCGGCTTTTCTTCAATGCTGAGGCAGTTGCCGTTTTCATCGAATTCCGCCACGCCGTATCTTTCCGGGTCGCTTACGCGGTATCCGAAAACCGTGGCTTTATGGTGTTCTTCCGCATCGGTCACTGCCTGCTGCAGCATGGCATTCAGTCCTGCTCCGTAGAAGATGTTGTCTCCAAGTACCAGGCAGGCGCAGTCATTGCCAATGAATTTTTCACCGATGATGAATGCTTGTGCGAGGCCGTCCGGTGACGGCTGCTCCGCGTATTCGAATCTTACTCCGAAGTCGCTTCCGTCTCCCAGAAGTCTCTGGAAATTAGGCAGATCCGTAGGTGTGGATATGATGAGGATTTCCCTGATTCCTGCCAGCATCAGCACGGAAATAGGATAGTAGATCATGGGCTTGTCAAATATCGGTATCAGCTGCTTGCTGATGCCTTTGGTGATAGGGTAAAGCCTGGTTCCGCTACCGCCAGCAAGAACGATTCCTTTCATAAATTCCTCGAATTTGCTACTAATATACGTGATTTTTTCAGCATCACCCAATAACTGCGGGTCAAATCGTGAATATTAGCTTTTCCTTGCGTATATTTGCAGTATTAAGCAATCCTTAATGCTTACTAAACAAAAACATTGAAAAAAATGAAGAGATTTTTTATTGTACTGTCGGTTTTGCTGGCGTTTGTACAGTGTCGGCCGGCGGCTGACGAACTGAAGGTCGTGTCTTTCAACATCAGGATGGGGGTTGCGAAGGATGGTGAGAATTCATGGGAATTCCGCAAGCAGGCTTCTGCCGCCATGGTGAACGAGCTCCGTCCCGATATCATGGGACTACAGGAGGCTTTTGATTTCCAGGCGGAGTTCATTAAGGAACAATGTCCTGATTATGACGGAGTTGGAGTAGGTCGTGATGATGGAAAGTCAGCCGGTGAAATGATGATGATTTTCTTCAATACCAAGACTGTCGAACTGAAGGATTGGGGTACGTTCTGGCTTTCTGAGACTCCTGAGGTTCCGTCTTTCGGCTGGGATGCCGCATGTCGCCGCACTGCCACATGGGCTCTTCTGGAAATGCGCAAGTCCGGAAAGGAGTTCTATTATGTGAATACCCATCTTGACCATCAGGGCCGCGAGGCTGAAAAGAATGGTCTGAAGCTCATCGTGGAGCGCATTGACAGTATCAATCCCAAGAAATATCCGATGGTCCTGACCGGTGATTTCAATGTCCTTCCGGCTGATGCCGTGCTGGATGACCTGGACCAGATAATGTCCAGTGCCCGCGCTACGGCTGAAGTGACCGACAGCATCCCTTCTTTCAATGCTTTCGGCAAACCGTTGAAGCATGCTGCGATAGGGGACCAGTTCGTGGATCTTGCGACTACTGCCGGTCTGACGATTGACTACATTTATTATAGCGGTTTCTCCAAATGTCCTAGTTTCCACACCGTGACGGAGAGTTTCGCCGGAGTGCCATACATCTCTGACCACTACCCGGTTACGGCGGTATTGAAATTCTAGAGGAAATTTACAATCTGCTGAACAGAAATACATTATAAGCGGCATAGCATAGAAGCATGGCTGCGGTAAAATTTCTCCAGCGTCCTGTAGGCATTCTCACGGGCCGGATCCGCAATCTCCTTTGAGTCAATGTCAATCTGCATCACAGGAGCGGCATCCAGTTTATCATTGATAGGCGTCCAGGTAGGAAGTCCCTCACCGTTAGGATTGCCGGTCTTGCAGAAATTCGCGTAGAAACTCAGGAACAGTTTTGAAATCTTGTAGTCATCTTCAGTCCACGCATAATACTCATTAGTGGAAAGGTTGCCCATTGCATATTCAATGTCTGCAGAATGAACAGCACCATTGATGACAGGAACCGGTTTTTTCCCGGCAGCCTTTTCTTCTGTCGTCTTTTCGCGGACGCCACCGGCAAGAGCCGCTACCTTGTCGCCCATCTTGGCTGAGACTTCAGGACGCGGATGATTGTATTTATATCTGAAAACCGGCTGGCCAGAAGTCTTTGCATGATAATCACATGCCTTCCAGGTCGGGAATCCGGTAAAAAGGTCGGAAGCAAGGTCAATGCCTTTCTGGCTGACTACGTCAGCATCGGCAAGAAGACCATAGGCTTCGAAAATCTCATCGGTCATGTCGCCGAATCTTGCAGACATGGCTCTCATGTAGTTCTCAAGAGTAGGTTCCTGACCGGCCAGAGCCTGAAGCGGGGAGCTTTCCAGAGAATTCCATCCTGCAAGAAGCGGAACTTTTGCCTGTTCGCCTTTCTCAAATACGGCGTCAGGAGTTTCTGTCATGAAGTAACCGTCGAGAACGACGCTGTGCATCCCGTTCGGAGGAAGGAGTTCCTGAAGTTTGTCGGCATCCAAAGTTCTAGCCTCTGCGATGTTCATCAAACCTTTGCTCTCAAGATATGCCTTGCCATCTGCTTCTGCTTTTGCTTGAGGTTCAGCTGCATAAGGAATAACTTCGGCTCCGGAGGAAAGCATTGCTCCGGCGATTTTGCCCTTGGAAAGAGGTGAAACCATAAGGAGGCTGACGGAGAATGAACCTGCTGATTCACCTGCTATAGTGATTCTGTCAGGGTCTCCGCCGAAAACAGAAATATTGTCCTTTACCCAATCGATAGCTGCGACCTGGTCAAGGAATCCATAGTTTCCGCTTCCGCCATAAGCTGATTCTGCGGTAAGTTCAGGATGGGCCAGGAATCCGAACACGCCCTCCCTGTAGTTGGCCGTGACGCCGATTACACCTTCTCTGGAAATGGCCGCTCCATCATAACGTGGTTCGGAACCGGAACCTGCCATCAGCCCGCCTCCATTGAAATAGATGAGGACAGGAAGTTTGTCCTTAGTGGTTTTGGCTGTTGTCCACACATTCAGATAAAGGCAATCCTCGCTGCGTTTCGGACCTCTGAACGACATGTCTCCGTAAATGTCAGGCTGCATAGGGTCATTCCCGAAAGTCTTGGCCTCGCGTACACCATCCCATTTCAGTGGAGCCTGCGGTGCCTTCCAACGGAGCTCTCCTACAGGAGCCTGGGCAAAAGGAATTCCCAAAAATGTTTTTACGCCATCTTGTTCAAAACCTTCCAGAGTTCCCTGTTTGGTCCTGACTTCCAGACTTACCGTGTCATTAGCGCATGACACCATGGCGATACCGGCCAGAAGTGAAAACAACAATTTTTTCATATCAACAGATTTTTATGTTTTGTGCAGTTTATTTTCGTAACCAGCTTTTTGTTGCAAAAATGATTCCTTGGTTCAGTAAAACTTGGAGTAATCCCCAAGGATTCTTTTTTTCTTATCGGTCATGTGGCTTTTGGTCGCGCCCGGCCGGCGGTGGAGCCTCTGGAGGTTCGCTTCGCTCATCCCGTCAGGCTGCTGCCTGACACTCATTCACAAGGTCATGGGCGACCATGCCTCGTTTCTGGAGATGTTGATTTTCAATGAATTATAAAACGGGGCGTGGAAACGTGCCAAAAAAAGCCTGCGTTTCCACGCTACTGTTAAAATGGTATCTGATTATTTGTTAGTTACAAAAATCCCCGTGGCCGCGTCACGACGATATCGGCAATCGCGGAGAGGCTGATATAAATCTTTTATTGGCATTGTCATAGAATACTTTACCATTGAATTCGTGAAAATTCTGAACTACGAATTCCGCGGTAACGTTCTCAAGCGGCTTTATCTCGTATAGTGACTCTAGAGTTTCCATGAATCCTTTCCTGAAGTGTGAACGCAAAGCGGCTCTTGCATTTGAAACGTCATTTCCTGTGCCGAAAGCATGTAAGATATACATGAAATTAACCTCGAACGTCATGAGTATCAATGTGTCTCTGTCGAAAAGCCTGCCTGGAAACTGAAACTGCATGTCCCGTTTTTTATTGAAGTCTAATCTGTTGATATGCAATTCTGTCGTGCTGAATGGATTGTCGTTTAATGTTTTCTAATTGAGCGGAGCCGCGACAGCTCCCTTCCTGTTTTCTGCATCTGACTCGTTAATTGTACAATTCTATCTATAATTCCGGCTTCACAGGCCGGATTTTTCTGTTCTTATAAGGCCAATGGGCATAGTATCCCCCTCGTGACCCTTTTGAGGTGCATATTTTCGTTTCAGGCAACAACCGTGCTCTTTGTTCTATCCTGGCCCACAACTTAACCACGTTCGCCGTGTGGATACCGAAGAAGATATTTAGGATTTCGAAATACAATCAGTCTCATTTTAAATCAAATATAACAGACTATTTGCTTGGCGGTGTCCACAAATTTGTTTATTTTCGCACAAAAATGTAGATGCAAATTCAATGGAAAAGAAAGAATATAGGAATCGTATTCGGGTCATTTTAGCCGAGAAGATGATTACAAATACCTATTTGGCAGAACAACTTGGCGTGTCGAAAATGACAATAAGTCGCTGGTGTACCAATACTACACAGCCGAGTGCACCGCAATTGATTGAGATTTCGCGGGTATTGCAGTGTGATTTGAAGGATTTATATGAAGCAATAGAATATTATGCGTAAAGGATGAAAGAGACAAAATATATGTATAAAATAGCTTCTCTCTTCTCCGGGTGTGGCGGTCTGGATTTAGGATTTATAGGGAATTTTGATTATTTGGGACGACATTTTTGTGAGAATAGTGTGAAAATTGTATTTGCCAATGATTTTGATAGCGATGCTACTACATGCTATAACTCAAACCATCTTTTAACTCGTGATGATGATTGCAAATGTCTTTTAGCTGATATCAGGAGTGTCTTGGCAGAGGATATTCCTGATTATGATATATTATTGGCAGGATTCCCCTGTCAGCCATTTTCAAACGCAGGTAACCGCAAAGGTGTTAATGATAAAAATGGTAGAGGTACTCTATTTGAAGAATGCGAGAGAATTTTAAAGGCAAAAATTGAAAAAGGAGTGAAGCCAAAAGCTTTTGTCTTTGAAAATGTAAGGGGAATACTTTCTTCAAAAATGGATTCTGGAGTCACTGTTCCAGAAGAAATTAGAAGAAGAATGGAAGCATTGGGGTATAATGTAACCATGCAATTAGTTCGAGCAAGTGATTATGGTGTACCTCAATCGAGGTATCGTGTGCTGATTGTAGGGGTGTCAGAAGAATTCGGTGCTTTTGATTTTGAAATAATGAAATCAATTATACATGAGTATGGCCTTCCCTCAGTATCTTATGGTAGAGATGAAGAATTGTTATTAGGAAGCATTTTGCAAGGAGTCGAAACAAAATCTGACAATGTTTTTTGGGGATATACTGCTGCGACACAGCGCATGGTAGAACTTATAGGTCCATGTGTATCTGGTAAAGAAGGGTTTAAATATTTTACAAAAGGATTTATAAAAAAAGACTTGCCGGTCGATGTGACTACGGGAAAATCTTGGAAAGATGTTTCTCCTGATTTACTTCCGCCGAGATTTAAGCGTATCTACGATGACCCGAAAAAATATCATGCTCCTAAATTTTATCGTAGATTTGCATTGGGTGAAATAAATGGTACTATTACTGCCTCTGCTCAACCTGAAAACTGCGGTATTACCCATCCAATAGAAAATAGACGTTATACAGTAAGAGAGATTGCCAGAATACAGTCATTCCCAGATGAATATACTTTTAGTTCGATACCTCTTCAATCTCAGTATAAAGTAATAGGCAATGCTGTTCCACCGGTTCTTGCATGGGTTGTTGCTAAAGCGTTAATAAAAAAATTGGATGAATATGGCATACATAAGTAAAAGAAATATTTTGGCGGCTTATAAAAAGTTGTCTCAAATGCACCCCGATCCGAATGCGCAAGGTGCCACTCAAAAAATCAGTGCTATCAGACATTTCTTGGCATTAGACGGTTTCTACAAATTACATAATAGAGACTGCAATACAAGGGATAGAAATGACAAGGAAGAATTTGCGAATCTGGTAGGCAAAGTTTGTGATGTGTGCCTTAATTTGTATACAACAAATTTTTACTATCCTCTTAAACGTCATGCTGGAGATTATAGCGTAGGAAGTAATTTCTATTCGGCGGGGCAAGTTAATGCTTCACTTGTTAATCCAAATGAAGTTTTTGATTATCCCAAAAGAGGGAACATTCCATTAATGAATGTTCAAAATGGTGTTTTGGAAAGGAAATTGTCATTGTATCGTAATTTTGAATATTATATAACATCAACAGACTATGCGGTGGCACTTGTTGTTTGGCTAATTCGAAAAATTTCTATAGAGCAAAACAATGGCAAAAAGTTGTATAACAATATATACATGGCATTATCTAAAGTATTTACTACTGATTTGTTGAATGTTTTATTTGAAGACCCAACGGCATTTGAGCAAGAATTGAACAAATACAATCTAACTTTCAATGATAACTATTATGAAATAAAGGAAAACGATATAGAGGACTTATTTGATATGGCTTCTTCTAACAACATAAAATATATTGATTTCCCAACATCATATCAGGTAATCTTCTATGGTGCACCAGGTACAGGTAAATCCTATAAAATAAAGGCACAACTTGAAGGTGTTTCTAAAGAAAATATATTCAGAACCACATTTCATCCGGACAGTGATTATTCAACATTTGTCGGGGCATATAAGCCCACTAAGGGAAAAAGACCTTTGTATGGCTTGAACGGAGGCCTTACTGTACGATTGAATGACGGTGGGGACTTGAGTGAAGATGTTATTACTTACAAATTTATTCCTCAAGCTTTTCTGAATGCATATATGCGTGCTTATCAGACCGAGGATAAAGTATATCTTATTATTGAGGAAATCAATCGAGGTAACTGCGCACAAATATTCGGTGACTTGTTCCAGCTTCTTGACAGAGATGAAAACGGTGTATCAGAATATTCAATCAAAGCGGATGCGGATTTGAAGGCATTCTTAGAGGATGAGCTTGGCGTAGACAATCCTGGTATAAAAGATGGAGAACTTTGTTTGCCATCAAATCTCTATATCTATGCAACCATGAATACTTCCGACCAATCTCTATTTCCGATAGACAGCGCATTCAAACGTCGTTGGGATTGGGAGTATGAACCTATCAAGTATAAAAATACTGATTGGAAAATTGTCATTGACGGTACAGTATATTCATGGACTTCATTCCAAAGAAAAGTCAATGACAAAATCTTGAGTGCAACCAGTTCTGAAGATAAGATGTTGGGCGATTATTTCGTAAATCCATCAGATGGAGTCATTACTGAAAAGGTCTTGTTGAACAAAATATTATTCTATCTGTGGAATGATGTCTGTAAGGATGGAGAGGGGGATATGTTTAAAATTGGTGAAACAGAAGAAGTTACGTTCTCTGAATTATACGGTAATGTAGGCAAACAGAAACTTATTTCCATGATGGATTATCTCAATATTTTCAAATTCGAAAACAATGAAGATGATATTGATGATAACGATGATTCTGAAATAGAAGCTGGCAATAGGGGAAAAGATATGACTCGGTATTCAATAAATGGTGTTGGTAAATATGCAAAGAAAAATTTAGCAGCTGAACTGGTAAAATTGTATATCACACAGAACCCCACTTTGTCCGCTTCAGAAGTAGTTGGGAACTGGAAGTCTTTAGGGAAATTTGTTTCTCATTTTGTAGAAACGCAGGAAGAATATAATACTCGAACAGATAGGGAGCCAAGAGTTAGAGTCCTTATGTGCAATAATGAGAATATTTATGTTTCCACCAATGGTTGGGGAGGACAAGGTATTATGGATAGTCTAATAAGTGCTATTCCGGAGAGTTGGAATCTGAAAGTAGAAAAACTACAATAATCTATCGATGCTGCTGTTTATTGAAGGATACCCATATCCTCTGAATGACATAGTTAAAGATGATCTGACTGTCAGAGATGTACTCAATGATGTTGTGTCCGTGCCTGTAAAGGAGGACAAATATTCATTTGGGTATGTCGGGTATTGCTATAGTAAGGACTGTCGGGAAATGTTAAAGTTTTCCTAACAAATTGATTGCTAATGTGTTAAA
>OKWR01000681.1_pt1 | contig 31287 bp, 27 predicted proteins | sample 1607101 | NCBI WGS metagenome assembly OKWR01 (sample SAMN04414076, study PRJEB24778) | human gut metagenome | material: faecal | host: Homo sapiens
GCAGCTTATTGGGAAAAAACTCCGGCTTTTCAAAGTCGTCGATCATGTGAAACCGACGAACATTGTTTCTGGCGTAGCAGTAGCTGCAACCAATAGTACAGCCGATCACCAGATTCATGTTCTGGATACAGTCTTTAATACAAACAGCCACCACGAACGCCTCCTTTCTGTTTTAAGATTTAGGGAAGCTCTGATTCAATCGGCAAGAGCTGACGGCGAAAGATTCGCCGCTCAGCCGCAGACGATTTATTCAGAGTTTGCCTTTCAGCAAAGCATCTAAATCCAGATAGGGATGACGCACAGATGCGGTCTGGGTGGTGTGAAGGAAAGTGGCGAGATACCCCCAATACTCTTCCCGGGTCTCCCAGGGGTGCATCATCCCTGCAAAAGCACCTTTGAAGTGGTACTTCTCAGCAAAAGGCCGGAAGTATTTCCGGTAGGAGTCGTTGTCCTCGTAGTAAAAATCTCCGCCACCGGCAGCGGACAGGCCGGAAGCTCCGCCCACTACCACACAGTCAGCTTCTTTTACCTCCTGTACCAACCGATCGATCTGTTCGCTATACGGCAGCGGCTTTTTGTCAGTCAACTGATAAGGCGTACTGCCGGAAGCATAGATGTGATAGTACTTGGAATAATTCATCTGGGTCTGCATGACCAAATCATCATAAAAGTTCATTGTCGCCATTCCTTTCGAGCTGGTGTTATTTTTATTCTTACTTCAAAATATTTTAGCATCCTCTTGCGTTTCTGTCAATACGTTGTTATAATAAAAATAACATCAAAAAAGGAGATCAGGCCATGAAATATCCCACCCGCCTTAGCGATGCTGTTCATATTCTGGCTTTTATCGCTCTGTACCCAGACTGCGACCTGACCAGTAACAAGCTGGCAGAGAGCATTCAGACGAATCCTGCCTATGTGCGCCAGCTCATGTCCGCCTTGCGGAAGGGAGGGCTGCTGGTCAGCGTGAAGGGACATCCCAGGCCCGCTTTGGCTCGTGAACCGGAGAAAATCACTCTGCTGGATGCCTATCGGGCAGTTGAGGGCAACAAGCCCCTGCTCCATCAGGACATCCACACCAACCCCGCTTGCGGTGTAGGCGTAAATATTCAACTGGTTCTGCGGGATTTTTACCTTGACATCCAGAATACAGCGGAAAAACGGATGCAAGAGATTACGCTGAAAGATGTGCTGGAACAATATCACATGAAGTTAGAAGGGATGCCCTTGCAGCGTTTATGACGGATTGATTTTCTGAAACTCTCCCATTTGGGACAAAAATTCTTCTGAACGGGAAATACAAGACCTCCTTGCGGGACTATAATGGGAACCAGAAAGACCGATACCCCGTATGGGTATTCTGCTTTCCAGCAAAGGAGGTTTCAAATATGCAGGAAAAGTACAATGTCACAGGCATGACTTGTGCGGCCTGCCAAGCTAGGGTACAAAAAAGCGTATCCAACCTGACCGGCGTGCAAGAGTGCAATGTCAATCTGTTAAAAAACAGTATGGTGGTGACTTACGACGACAAAAATGTAAACAGTGGGCAGTTTATCGCCGCTGTAGAAAAGGCGGGCTATGGCGCATCCCTACAGCAGGTCAAGGGAAAATCAGCTGCACAGGCTGTCTCCCCGGTGGACACGGCGAAAAAGGAATTTCGGGTGCGTCAGGCTATGAAATTACTACGGGGAACAGATTTCACTATCGCGGATATTGCTTCCCAGGTAGGCTACCAAACCCAAGGAAAGTTTTCAAGCGCTTTTCAGTCTATCGTCAAGATGTCACCCAGAGAATACAGAAAAATTCAGGGTATAGCTTCATCCGATCCTTTAGCAAAAACTGTAATGAAAAATTCTGGTAGACTACTGCCAGCAAAGCCTAACACAAACATAAAAAAAGGGCTGTAAAAAACTCCCTTAACAAAAAATCGCTTAGACCGTGAGGCTTAAACGATTTTTTGTGCGGAAAGCCGCCCATGCCTTGGGCTAGCCCGCATAAAATGCCGCATGGGTCAGGATCTCCGCAATTTCCGTTTTTGCTACACCGTTGTTCTTTGCCGTTGTCAGATGGTACTGAAGGAACGAATCTGTCAGTCCCTGCGCCATCAACGCAACTATGTATGCTGGTAAGATGAGTGCGTATCGATTTCTTGGTCTCAAAAAAATCTGTTATCATATTCTGATTTAGGACTTGACTATTACGTAACGTTATAGTTTATGATAGATTCACTGCGAGGGAGGTGCCAGCTATGATGACTGTAAAAGAATTGGCCAACTTAACGGGAACCAGTGTTCGTACATTGCAATACTATGATAAAGTCGGTCTCCTACCCCCTGCGGCATACACAGACGCAGGATATCGGTTATATAATGAGCAAAGTCTGGAGCACCTGCATCAGATTCTATTGTATCGGGAACTGGAATTTCCCTTAAGTAAAATCAAAGCAATCATGGCATCCGAGGATTTTGACAGATATGAGGTGCTGGATCAGCAAATCGAAATGCTAAAAGCCAAAAAGGCACGTTTGGAAAATTTAATCCTGTTCGCTCGTGGAATAAAATTTTCAGGTGGAGGTAAATACATTATGTCAGGTATTCGAGCAAAATATATTCCTAGGATTGATCTTCATGATCCTGTTGAACTAAAGGAAGCAATCCCGCTTCGGACACCATATGTTATTTATATCGATCCTTGCGACACATGTAATTTCCGGTGCAAATTCTGTCCTACTGGAAATCTGGATTTGATGAGAAAGACACCGGGTCGTGATCATGGGCCCATGAGTATGACCCTTTATAAAGAAATCATTGATTCGCTTTCCGAGTTTAAGGACCCCATCAGGGTAATCCGACTCTATAAAGAGGGGGAGCCGTTACTGAACCCCCACTTTGCAGAAATGGTGCGTTATGCCAAGGCATCCCCGAAGGTATTGCGCGTAGACACTACTACCAATGGCGCTTTGCTGACACCAGAGCGGAGTCTGGAAATCATCAATGCTGGACTTGATCGTATCAATATCTCAGTAGAGGGTATGAATGCCCAGCAGTATAAAGAGTTCTCCGGCATAAATTTGGATTACGAGAAATATGTAGAAAACATTTCCTTTTTCTACGCCCATCGTAATCAATGTGAAGTAAACATTAAAATCTGTGGCGACAATTTAACTCAGGAGCAAGAAGAACAATTCTATAATACCTTTGGCAACATTGCAGACGGTATTTCCGTGGAACGTACTATTGAATACTGGCCCAAATACCAGGAAATGGGGGTCGATGTGGATGAATCAGTAACCTTATTGGGTGGAAAATCCCGAGAAGTGATGGTCTGTCCCTATGTGTTCTATGAGATGTGCATTAATTCCAACGGTACCTATAGCTTGTGCCGGTTCGATTGGAACCATGCAATGATTATGGGTAAAGAATTTGCTGGAAAAGTAACTCCCAAGCAGGTATGGGATAGCATTACGCTTTGGACATTTCAATCTAAATTTCTGAATAAGGAACGTAAATTGATGCCCATGCTCAGTTGTCCGAAATGCGGGATACTCAAGCAGGGTGTTCCCGAGGATATAGACAAATATGTGGATGAAATTTTAGATAAAATGTGACTTAAATACCCTGCATTCTGGCAATCTGTATCAGATTTTCACTTGTGTGAAAAACAAAGACGCCGAGTTTGGAGATGAACCGCATCGGGTGTCCGGTATGCTTCTGTATGCCGCAACGGACAAAGCAATACAGCCGGATAACAGCTATCGGATGAGTGGCAACCATACGCTTTGCCGGGGGCAAAGCGGCCATCGAGTCCTGTAGTCTTACCCGTACATGAAAAATCCGGACTGTTTCATATCGTTGGGGTCTGCTTTCTGGGTTTTGGCATTTTCAATCAAAAATGTATTTAATTCTATCATTATTTTGTTGACATGACGAATATGTTATGCGATAATAATAAAAAGTTCACAAAGTCGGCCTTTGGGCCGCTGAAAATAAGTTCGGGCGTTTGCCCGATGAAAAGGGAAGCCGGTGTGATTCCGGAACGATCCCGTCACTGTGATAGCCAGGATGCAGCATGATGCCACTGATTTTTTGGGAAGGCGCTGCGGACGTAACTTAAGTCAGGAGACCTGCTTATTTTTGAGAATGCACTTGCGTCGGACAGGGATCATTCTGCAAAATGTAGCTGTTGCCATTTTTGGCGATGTCTCCTTTGCGTATGTTTTTTAGTCGGACGGAAGTCCGGCTTTTTTGCGCCGTATTTTGGGAACAAATTATGAAAGGATGATAAGGTATGAAACATCGGAAAACATGGCTGGCGTTGCTCCTGTGCGCCGCATTGCTGCTCTCCGGCTGCGCCGGGAAGCAGGGGGATGCCAAAGAGGAGACATCCCAAAAGGTACTGAACTTCGGCTGTCAGATGTATGATGACGGGTCCGTCAACACGGCTATGGCCATCAGTTCCTCCTGGAACTGTATGCGCTATGGCATCAGTGAAGCACTGTTTCGATTTGACGACAATATGAATGTGGAACCATGGCTGGCGGAGAGCTATACGGTCAATGACGAACACACCCAGTGGGTCATTACCCTGAAAAAGGACATCAAATTTTCCGATGGCTGCCCCCTTACTCCCTCCAGCGTAAAGGCCTATTTTGATTACCTGAAAGAGGTGGGTCCCGGCGGTTCTGCCAAGCCTCAGAAATACCTGGAATATGAGGCGGAGGTGACTGCCGATGACGCCGCCAATACCGTTACCATCGTGACCTCCAAGCCCTATGCCAATCTGCCCGGCCAGCTGGCCTATCCGGTGATGGCGATCCTGGATGTGGAGCATACAAAGGATTTTGACAACGGTGCCATCGGTACCGGTCCCTATATGATCGACAAATTCAACGGCGTGGGTGTGGGTTACGATATGAAAGCCAACCCCAACTATCGGGAAAAAGTACCCTATGACAAGGTTCATATTCTCTTTATGGGCGATGCCTCTGCCAAGACCATGGCACTGCAGAGCGGCCAGGTGGACCTGGTGGAGAACATCACCAATGTTTCGGACATCCAGAACTTCCAGCAGGACGCCAATTACACGGTGGACATTGCCTCCGGTGTACGCTGCGGTTTCAGCTGGATGAACCTGAACGGTGTTCTGGGCAACAAGACCCTCCGGCAGGCCATTCTCATGGGCATTGACAATGATACCATCTGCTCCTCCAAGACCATTGGCGGGCTGTACACTGCCGGCTTCTCTGTCCTGCCCTCCACCCTGAGCTATGGCTATGACAAGCTGGTAAACCCCTATAAGTATGACCCTGAGGGGGCAAAGAAACTGCTGGACGATGCGGGCATCGTGGACTCCGATGGCGACGGTTTCCGGGAACTGGACGGAAAGAAAATCGACCTGCGCTATGTTTCCTATGAAAATCGGATGCTCAATGATTTTTCCAATGCGCATATGCAGTATCTGGCGGAAATCGGCATTGCCTGCACCGCGGATTTCGGCAGCTCGGACGATCAGTGGAGCAAGCTGGCGGCGGGCGAGTACGATCTCAATAATAACAACTGGACCACAGTGGGCACCGGCGATCCCTTTGAGTATATGGCAAACTGGACCACAGACGGTACCTACTGCGGCTACAGCAACCCCGAATACGATGCCCTCTATGAGCAGCTCAAGGGTGAGATGGACACTGAAAAGCGGGCAGACCTGATCCGGCAGATGCAGCAGATCGTCATCGACGACGCCCTGGTCATTGTGGACGGCTACTACAATTCCTCCATGATCTACTCCAAGAACGTGGGCTTTGCCCATATCCATACGGCGGACTACTACTGGCTGACCACAGAAATCGTACCTGCCTAAAGAAAAACGTTTCTCACACAGCCGGGGCCAAAGCCTCGGCTGTGTATAAAGAGAGGAGAATCGGTCTTGAAGAAGAAAAAACTGGCTCTTCGGCTGGCACAGATCCTGGTGGTGCTGGTGGGTATCAGCTTTGTGACTTTTTTACTGACCTACCTGTCCCCGGGAGACCCTGTGCGCAATATGTATACTGCCGCGGGGATCATGCCCACGGAGGAACTGGTGGCGGAAACCAGGGAAGAACTGGGCCTCAATGATCCGCTGCCGACCCAGTATCTCCGCTGGCTGCGGAACTGTCTGCGGGGAGACTTCGGAAAATCCTATACGCTGAACAAGCCGGTGACGGAACTGCTTCTGGGGCGGCTTTGGCCCACGGTGAAGCTGACCCTGCTTTCCATGGGGCTGATGCTGCTTATGGCGGTGCCTCTTGGTATGCTGTCCGCGGTTTATAAGGACCGGTGGATCGATTATCTGGTACGGGGGCTGACCTTTGTAGGCTGTGCCATGCCGAATTTCTGGGTGGGCCTGCTGCTGATGCTGGCGTTCTGCGTTCATATAAAGGCCTTTCCCGTCATCAGTTCTGCCGGGGATCTGCGCAGTATTTTTCTGCCTGCGCTGACACTGGCCCTTGCCATGTCCTCTAAATATACCAGGCAGGTCCGCACGGCGGTTCTGGAAGAGATGAACCAGGACTATGTGGTGGGGGCCAGGGCCAGGGGCGTTCGGGAATCCGTGATTTTGTGGAGAAACGTGTTCCCCAATGCGCTGCTGCCGCTGATCACCATGTTTGGACTGTCCGTTGGCAGTCTGCTTGGTGGTACCAGTGTGGTAGAAGTGATTTTTTCCTATCCCGGATTGGGAAATCTGGCGGTTTCGGCCATCACTTCCAGCGACTATAATCTGATTCAGGGGTACGTTCTCTGGCTGGCACTGATTTACATGGTCATCAATCTTCTGGTAGATGCCTCCTATGGGGCCGTAGACCCCAGAATGCGGGCAAAGGAGCAGATACGATGAAAAAGAAAAATTTCTTCCTTGCCCATAAACAGTTTACGTTTTTTCTGATTCTGGCACTGCTGATCATCCTGGGGGCCATATTTGCCCCGGTGGTGACCGGCGGCGCGGATCCCCTGAAAGGTTCTCTGACGGATGCCCTGGAAGCACCCAGCCGGGCGCATATTTTTGGCACCGATAAAATGGGCCGGGATATTTTCACCCGGGTCATTTACGGAGCAAGGGCTTCTCTCAGCGCGACCTTTGGCGTGGTCGCCCTGATTTTCCTGGTTGGCACCGCGGCGGGTGTGACGGCCGGATATTTTGGGGGCTGGGTCGATGGGGTGATCATGCGCATTGCGGATATGATGCTGGCCTTTCCCGGCCTGGTGCTGGCTCTGGCTGTTGCCGGAATTATGGGGGCGGGCAGCCGGAATGCGATCATCGCCATTGTCCTGGTCAACTGGACCAAGTACGCAAGACTTTCCAGAAGCCTGGTTTTGAAGATCCGGGACCGGGATTATGTGTCGGCGGCCATTGTGACAGGCTCCAAAACAAAGCATATGCTTTTTTCTTATATGCTTCCCAACGCCCTGCCCACGCTGATCATTACGGCCACTACAGATATTGGCGGCATGATGCTGGAACTGGCGGCACTGTCGTTTCTGGGCTTCGGTACCAGGCCCCCCGCGCCGGAATGGGGCTATATGCTCAACGAAGGCCGTGTCTGTATGCAGTCCGCACCCTGGATGATGATCTTCCCGGGATTGGCCATTTTCCTGGTCGTTACGGTTTTTAACATGCTGGGAGATTCCGTGCGGGATATTCTTGACCCCAAGGAGGCGTAGAAAAATGCTGGAACTGGACCATGTTACCATCGCCTATGGGGAAACGCAGGCTGTGGAGGATTTTTCTTTGCATATGGAGCCTGGTGAGATCGTCAGTCTGGTGGGCGAGAGCGGCAGCGGGAAAACCAGCGTGATCCGTGGGATCCTGGGGCTGTTGCCGGGAGGCGGTGCTGTTACCCAGGGGAATATTGTATTTGACGGAAAGAATCTTCTGAATGTTACCCCGGAGCAGTGGCGCACCGTCCGAGGGCGGGAAATTTCCATGATTTTTCAGGACAGCGGGGCCATGATGAATCCTACCCGGAAAATCGGTACCGTTTTTGCGGAGTATCTGCGAACCCATGAGAAACTGACAAAAAAAGAAGCCTGGGAAAAAGGAACCCAAATGCTTGCCAGAATGCGACTGCCAAGCCCTGAAAATATCATGCGCTCCTATCCCTTTCAGCTTTCCGGCGGTATGCAGCAGCGGGTGGGCATTGCCATGGCCATGAGCTATGAGCCGAAGCTGCTGCTGGCGGATGAACCCACCTCTGCGCTGGATGTGACGACCCAGGCCCAGATCGTCGGGGAGATGGCCAGACTGCGCAGGGATTATGGAACGGCAATCCTGCTGGTCACCCATAATCTGGGCGTTGCCGCCTATTTGTCAGACCGTATTCTGGTGATGCGTCAAGGGCGCATGGAGGAGGCGGGGGACCGGGACTTCATTCTCCATCATTCCACCAATGCCTATACAAGAAGTCTGCTGGAATCCGTTCCAACGTTGGGAGGTGTGCGTTATGTCTGAGCCGGAAGTGATCATGGAGGCCCTGCATGTTTGCAAAAGCTATCCCGCTTCTGACGGCCGATGGCTGCGGGCAAATGAGGATGTCTCATTGCAGCTGGTAAAGGGAAAAACGCTGGGTCTTGTAGGGGAATCCGGCTGCGGCAAAAGCACATTTATGCGATTCCTGGTAGCGTTGGACCGTCCGGACAGTGGGCAGATCCTGTATCGGGGCCAGGATATTACGGCCCTTCGGGGAGAGAAGCTGCGGCAGACACGGCGGTACATTCAGATGGTTTTTCAGGATCCCGGCGCATCGTTCAATCCCAAAATGAAGGTGCGGGATATTGTCTGTGAGCCGTTGCTGAATTTTGGCCTGATCGCCCCAAAGGAAAGGGCAGCGGTATGTCGCAGCCTCCTGGAAATGGTGGAACTGCCCGGAGATTTTGAAGACCGTTATCCCCACGGCATGAGCGGCGGTCAGCGGCAGCGGGTAGCAATTGCCCGGGCGTTGGCCCTCCAGCCTGAAATCCTGATTTTGGATGAGGCAACGGCGGCATTGGATGTATCCGTACAGAAAAATATAATCGAACTGATCGTTAAACTTCAGAGAGAGCGGGGCCTTACCATAGGCTTTATCTGCCATGACATTGCTTTGGTGCAGAGCGTGGCCCATCAGGTGGCGGTCATGTATCTGGGCAGGGTGGTAGAGGTTTTACCTGGGGAGAATTTGCGCACTCAGGCCCGGCATCCCTATACCCGTACACTCATTGATGCAGTCCTGGACCTGGATACGGACCCGAGGAAGCCCATCACAGTGATTGACGCGGAGCCGCCCAGCCCCCTGGATATTCCGGCGGGCTGCCCGTTCCGGGACCGTTGCAGCCAATGCTTTGAAAAGTGCGCCCAGGAAAAACCGGAAATGCGCTGGCTGTCCGAAGAACACGGCGTGGCCTGTCATCTGTTTTCCGCAGAAAGGTAGGATGCCGTGAAAAGAAACGAAAGTCTGATTTCCGGCTCCATTGGTTCTGCCCTGCTGGCCTTTGTGGTGCCGCTGATGCTCAGCAGTCTGGTGCAGCAGCTGTATGTGACGGCGGATGCGGTGATCGTTGGGCGCATTGCCGGGAAGACCGCACTGGCGGCCATTGATTCCGTGCATACACTCTTCCGGTTCCCCATCAATTTTATGAACGGTCTTGCTGCCGGGGCGACCATCCTGATTTCCCGGCATTTTGGTGCGGAGGACCAGGACGGATTGCGCTCGTGTATGCTCTCAGCGGTCGCCTTGGCAGTGGCACTTGGAATTCTGTGCGCAGTGGGAGGAGTCCTGCTGACACCTGCGCTTTTGCAATCCATGCAGGTCCCGGAAGAAATTTATGCCCAGACCCTTGTCTATACGAGAATCTATTTCGGGGGCATTTGGGCCATGATCTTATACAACATGGCCTCCGGTGTCCTGCGGGCCTTTGGGAATTCCAAAAGTCCCCTGTATATTCTGCTGGTCAGCTCGATCATCAACATTGTGGGAGACATTCTGCTGGTGGGCGGGCTGGGGATGGGAACCGCAGGTGCGGCAATCGCAACGGTTTTTGCCCAGATGGTCAGTGCGGCCATGGCACTGTGGATGGCAGGAAAAAAACTGCCGCAAAGGCTCGGCGCACGGCGGCTCCGGCGGTGGCTGGAACACCTGTGGGCCATGGTACGGACCGGCATTCCGCTGGCACTGCAATCGGTGCTGTTCCCAGTGGCCAATTCCATTGTGCAGGCAGCGGTGAACACAATGGGAACGGATACCATTGCGGCCTGGGGCATCTGCGACAAGCTGGATATGCTGATCTGGCTCCTGGCGGATGCCATGGGGCCGGCACTGACGACCTATACCGCCCAGAATATGGGAGCTGGACGTTGGGACAGGGTCTGTAAAGGCAATCGAATCGGTGCGGCCATGTCCGTGGCCGCGGTGGGTGCGGTAAGCCTTGGGCTGTATTTCCTGACTGGCCCATTGGGCGGCTTGTTTGTTCCCGTTCGGGATGCACCGGCGGTGGTACCCCAGGCGGTTGCTTTCATGCGGCGAATGGCCCCATTTTTCCTGTTTTATGCGTTGGCGGAAAGCTTTTCCGGCGCATGCTGCGGAACGGGTGATACGGTCAGGCCCATGATCCTGACCCTTTTGTCCATCTGCCTTCTGCGGGTGCTGGGGATCCTGCTGGTGCTGCCCAGACAGCATACCATGGAATGTATCATCGATATCTATATCTCCTCCTGGATCGCTGCGGGCATCGGTTTTCTGATTCTGTGGCAGTGGGAGAAAAATAGAGTCCCAAAGACGTAGCCAAGCCCGCCCACCGGGCTTGGCTTCCCCGACCGGGAAGCTGCAGGGCGCAGCCCTGACCGATGCGGCAGCGGGGGGCGTGAAATATTGCAGAACCAGTATGCGAATCCGTACAAACGCCCCATATGATCAACGTCCACCCTTAGAATCCCACGGTTGAAAACGTGCCCCTACCAGCGACAGCACACCTCCAGTAATACTTTCAAACAGAAAAAGCCCCCGGTTCTGTAGTCACACAGAGCCAGGGGGTAGAGGATTAAAATGCAATATCCTTGATATAAACAAAAAATCCGAACCCATCCCCCACAGGGAAGAAGTTCGGATTTCTTGCGTTTGGTGGGGGAAGGTGGATTCGAACCACCGAAGCTATAAGCAGCAGATTTACAGTCTGTCCCCTTTGGCCACTCGGGAATTCCCCCAGATATTCAGTTCTTGCCGGAACTTGTTTATAATAGCATAGATTTTTCATTTGTCAAGCACTTTTTTTGCCCTGCTGGGGCGGATTCGGTCTGGGGAATGGGAATGGCAGTTGCTTTTCGACGGGAAATGGGGTATTATATAAGTATCTTTTTGACAAGGAGGCGCTGCCAATGGGAATTGAAATGGGGCTGGATGAATATGCCCATGCGCTGAAGCTGGGTCAGCGGGAGGTTGCGGAGCTGTCGGCCCGGGGGAAGAGTACGAATCCTGTGGTACTGGACGAAATTCTGCCGGAAAACAGCGCCGATGTTGTGCAGGACCTGGGTGTGCTGGAGATTCCCTCCCGGCGGATTATCGGCACCAAGTCCGCCGGGCGCATTACCGCCTTTTCTCCCAGCTTTCTGCCGCTGCTGAGCCCTCAGTCGGAGTTTGCCAACAAGTGGGCGAACCTCTGCGTGGCCCACCTGGGGGATGTGGGCATTCGGGAGCCCATTGTCTGCTATGAGTATCTGGGCAATTTCTATGTCCAGGAGGGAAACAAGCGGGTGTCTGTGCTGCGCTATTTTGGAGCCCCGAGGATCCCTGCCACGGTGCGCCGGATTGTTCCGCCCGTGGACGGTACCCCCCGCATTCAGGCCTACTATGAATTCCTGGACTTCTTCAAGGCCAGCGGGCTCTATGCCGTTCAGTTCCGCAGACCGGACGACTATGCCAAGCTGCTTCGCGCAGTGGGCAAAGCCCCCGGGGAAGCCTGGACGGAGGACGAACGGCGGACCTTCAACGCCTATTTCTCCTATTTCCGGGATGCCTTCACCCAGCTGGGGCCTATGGAGGCGGATGTGCTTCCGGAGGAGGCGCTGCTGCTGTGGCTCCAGCTGTACAGCTATAAGGATTTGGGCCGGTTTTCCGTATCGGAAATCCGGAAAACCCTGACGGCCATGCGCTATGATATGGTCTCCGCCGCCAGCCATGATTCCATCAAGGTCCAGACCACGGCGGAAGCCGGAAAGAGCGGCATTTTCTCCCGGCTGGCCACGCCGGTCTATCTGAATGTGGCCTTTGTCCACCAGCTTTCTCCGGCCACCAGCGGCTGGGTGCTGGGCCATGAGCAGGGCAAGGAATATCTTGTGGAAAAGCTGGGCAATAAGCTCACGGTCCGCAGCTATTTCAATGCCGATACCCCTGAGGAGGCCACCCGGCTGCTGGAAGAGGCGGTGAAAGATGGGGCCCAGGTGGTTTTCACCACGGCCCCGCTGCTGCGGGCGCCTACGCTGAAGGCCGCTATTGAATATCCCAAGGTGCAGTTTCTCAATTGCTCTGTGGACCAGCCTTATTCCAGCGTCCGGTCCTATTATGGCCGGGTTTACGAGGGCAAGTTTATTACCGGCGCCATTGCAGGCGCTTTGGCCCAGAACAACCGCATTGGCTACATCGCCTCTTATCCCATCTATGGGCAGCTGGCCAATATCAATGCCTTCGCTCTGGGGGCCCAGCTGACCAATCCCCGGGTGCAGATTGAGCTGCGGTGGTCCTGTGTGGCGGGCAACCCCCAGGCGGATTTCTTCGCCGACGGCATCCGGGTCATCTCCAACCGGGATGCACCGGGGCAGAACCGGATGTATTTGGACTTTTGCAGCTACGGCACCTACCTGATGGATGACAAGGGGGAACTGGTTCCCCTGGGCTCTCCGGTGTGGGTATGGGGCAAGTTCTATGAATATGTGCTTAATTCCATGTTCTCCGGTACCTGGAAAAACGAAAAAAACGGCTACACCGCCCTGAACTACTGGTTGGGCATGGACAGCGGGGTCATTTCCGTGAACCTGTCGGACCGTCTGCCTACGGGTCTGCGGACCCTGGCCAGGTACTTGCAGATGGGCCTGGCCACCCGAACGGTTGACCCCTTTGCCCGGCGGATTACTGCCCAGGACGGCACAGTGAAGAACGACGGCACCCACAGCTTTACCCCGGACGAGCTGCTGCACATGGACTGGCTCTGCGACAATGTGCTGGGCGGCCTTCCGGCACAGGAGGATATTCTCCCCGTTTCTCAGGCCATGGTCAAGGAGCTGGGCATTTACGGGAAGAAGGGCGAACTATGAAAATTCTCTTCCTTTCCGACGAGGAATGTCCCGCACTCTGGGACTACTATGTGCCGGGGCGGCTGAGCGACTACCAGCTGATCATCTCCTGTGGGGACCTGAAGGCCAGCTATCTAAGCTTTCTCGTGACCATGGCCCGGTGCCCCGTGCTCTATGTCCACGGAAACCACGACACCCGCTACGATAGCACGCCCCCGGAGGGCTGCGACTGCATCGACGGCCGCGTGGTGGAATACAACGGCGTGCGGATTATGGGCCTGGGCGGGTGCCTTAAGTACCACCCCGGGGCCCACCAGTATACGGACCGGCAGATGCGGGGCCGCATCCTGAAAATGCGCTGGCCCATCCGCAAGGCAGGGGGCGTTGATATCCTCGTCACCCACGCCCCGGCCGAGGGACTGGGGGACGGTGAGGACGTTGCCCACTGGGGCTTCCCCTCCCTGCGGGCCTTCCTGGACAAGTATCAGCCTGCCTACCACGTCCACGGCCATGTCCATATGACCTACGGCCAGAATATTCCCCGAGCACTGAGCTATAACGAAACCACCGTCATCAACGCCTATGAGCGCTACACCCTGGAGCTTCCGGACCAGGAGGTCCCCGAAAAGAAGAAAAACAAGCTGATCTGGATGAACGACCCACCGGAATATGCACGCTGAACAAAGAAGGAAAAAAGACTATGTTTGAAGGTTTTACCCCGGAAACCATCGATTTTCTCTGGGGCATTCGCATGAACAATAACCGGGACTGGTTCCTGGAGCACAAGAAACAATATGTAGATACCCTTTATACGCCCATGAAGGCGCTGGGGCAGCAGCTCTTTGAGCCGTTCCTGGAAAAGCCGGGCAGCATTTTGAAGGTCTCCCGCATCTATCGGGATGCCCGGTTGCACCACCCGCTGCCCTATAAGGAAAGCCTCTGGTGCTGCATCCGGCAGGATGTGGACTGGTGGGCGGAAAATCCCTGCCTGTTCTTTGAAATTCGTCCGGAGGGCGTCAGCTACGGCTTCACCCTTTGGAGGCCCAAGGTGACCACCATGGATGCCTTCCGCCAAAAAATCGCCGCTGCCCCGGAGCCCTTCCTGGAGCTGCTGCGCAAGACAGAGCAGACCACCGGCATCCCCGTTACGGCGGAGTGCTACAAGCGCCCAAAGCCCGCCCCCAGCCCTGCGCTGGAGCCCTATTTCGCCTGGAAGGGGGATATCAGCTGTATTCGGAATGAAGAAGTCAGCGAAGACCTCTTCGGCCCCGCCCTGGGCGATCGGGCGCGAACGCTCACGGAGCAGCTGATTCCGATATATGATTATTTCTGCCAGGTGACGGCAGGGTAAAATGCCTTCCTTGGGGGAAGGTTTGCGGGAACTGCGATATTAGAAAAGGAGAATTCCTATGAAGAAAACAATTTTCAAAGGCATGGCCACGGCCATGGTGACACCGATGACCCCGGAAGGGGTGGATTATGAAGCCCTTGGCCGGTTTATTGACTATCAGCTGGAAAGCGGCATCAATGCGCTGGTTGCCGTGGGCACTACCGGTGAAAGCGCAACCCTGACCCCTGAGGAGCGGGAAAAGGTCATCGCCTTTACCATTGACCGGGTGGCGGGCCGGGTGCCTGTCATTGCCGGAACCGGCACCAACAATACCCAGCACGCCGTGAACTTCTCTGTCAGCGCCGCCCAGGCCGGTGCAGATGCCCTGCTGGTGGTGACCCCCTACTATAACAAGGCCACCCAGAACGGCCTCATTGCCCATTTCACCACCATTGCGGACAAGGTGGACAAGCCCATTATCCTCTACAACGTCCCATCCCGTACCGGCTGCAATCTGCTGCCGGCCACGGTGGAAAAACTGGCAGAGCACCCCAATATTGCCGCCATTAAGGAAGCCAGCGGCAATATGAGCCAGGTGGTGGAGCTGTTCGCCCGGTGCGGCGACAAGATCACCGTCTACTCCGGCGAGGATGGCCTCACTGTGCCCATGCTGGCCATGGGCGGTATGGGCACCATCAGCGTGCTGAGCAACGTGGTACCCCGGCAGGCCGTGGCCATGACCGATGCCTTCTTTGCAGGCCGGGTCCAGGAGGCCGCGGACTGGCAGTGCAAGCTTCTGCCGCTGATCAACGACCTGTTCTGTGAGGTGAACCCCATCCCCGCCAAGGCTGCCATCAGCGCCATGGGCTATGGCGAGGAGCATATCCGCCTGCCGCTGACCCCCATGGAGCCCGAGAACCGTGCAAAGCTCTTTGCGGAAATGCGCAAGCAAGGGGTGAATGTATGAGAGCGGTTGTCTGCGGCGCCAATGGCGCTATGGGGCAGCTGATCTGTGCCGCCCTGGGAGAAGCCCCTGTGGGAAAGGTCAGTGTGGACGGGGAAAACGGCGCCTGCAAGCACTTTTCTGAGCTGCCGGACGTGAAGCCAGAGGTGGTTATCGATTTCTCCCACCATAGCGCTGTGGCGGATGTGCTGGACTACGCCGTGGCGCAGAACTGTGCCGCCGTCATCGGCACCACCGGCCATACGGAGGAAGAAAAGCAGCTGATTTATGAGGCCGCCAAGAAAATCCCCGTGTTTTTCACCGGGAATATGAGCCTGGGCATTGCGGTGCTGTGCCGCCTGGCCGCTCAGGCTGCCGCAGCCTTCCCGGAGGCGGATATTGAAATTCTGGAAATTCACCACAATCGGAAGGTGGATGCCCCCAGCGGTACCGCCCATATGCTCTTCCGGGCGGTGAAACAGGTCCGGCCCAACGCCGTGGAGCACTGCGGCCGTTCCGGGGAGTGCAAGCGCACCAAGGAGGAAATTGGCGTTTCCTCTCTGCGTATGGGCAATGTGGTGGGTGTCCACGAAATCCACATCTGCACCCCCAGCCAGACCCTGACGCTGCGCCACGAGGCCCACAACCGGGCCATGTTTGCCGACGGGGCCGTGGAGGCCGCCCGGTTCGTCCTGGGCAAGTCTGCCGGGCTGTATGATATGGAGGATCTTCTGGCGGAGGGGCAGACATGACCTATTTCTGTATGAATGGCGCCGGCAACAGCTTCGTGGTCCTGGATGCCCGGGGGGAGAGCCTGGATTTTCCGGCCCTTGCCAGGGAGCTGTGCGCCCGGTGCCATGCGGATGGACTGATTGCCCTGGGCAATTCGGACAAGGCTGATTTCAAAATGATCTTCTACAATGCCGATGGCTCCCTGGGGGAGATGTGCGGCAACGGCGCCCGGTGCATCTGCCGGTTTGCCTATGACCGGGGCATTGCGGGGGAGCGCATGGTGTTTGAAGCCACTGCGGGCCTGGTCAAGGGCTGGCGGGTGGATGAGAACCAATACCGGGTGGCCCTGAACCTGCCGTCTGTTCTGGACCTGCATCGCAAGGAAGACATTGCCTATGTGGAGCTGGGGGCTCCCGGTGTGCCCCACGCTGTCCGGCTGTGGGAGGGGGCGGACCTTTTCGACCAAAAGGATGCTCTGCGGGAGCAGATGCGGGCTCTGCGCTTTGACCCGGCCTTCCCCAAGGGGGCCAATGTGAACTATTGCCGCTTGACCGGTCCCGGAGAGGCCCAGGTGCTCACCTTCGAACGGGGGGTGGAGGACTACACCCTGGCCTGCGGCACGGGCTGCGGCTCCACCGCCTGCGTCCTGTGGAAAATGGGCCTGCTTCCTGAAAATCGCCTCACGGCCCAGGTCCCCGGCGGCACGCTTCGCGTGACGGTGGAGGGGGGGAAACATGTGACCGCGCTGCTGCTGGAAGGCCCCACGGAGATTACGGAGGTCCGGGAAAGCTGATGTTTCGCTCTATTTTTCGGCCCTATGGCCTGGTCTGGACCATTCTGAATACCATTACGGATGTGGTTGGCTTGGCACTGTGCTGGCTGCTGTGCTGCCTGCCGGTGGTCACCCTGTTCCCGGCTACGGCGGCGCTGTATGACGCCGTGGTCCATGGCATTCGCTATCGGGAGGACGGGCCTTACAAGCGCTTTTTCAGGACCTTCCGGGCGGAGTGGAAAAGCGGCATCCTCTCCACCCTGCTCTGGGGCGCGGTGCTGGGCTTTTTCGGCTATCTGCTGGCTGTGCTGCTGACCATGGCCCGGCAGGATAGCAGCTTTAGCCTCTATGCGGGCATTTATCTCGCGGGAATGCTCCTGCCCATCAGCGCCGCCTGCTGGAGCGCCGCCATTATTTCTCGCTTCACCTTTTCCTTTGCCGCTCTGACGGGCACGGCGGTGCGCTTTGTCATCGCCCATTTTTTTCGGTCCCTGGGAATGGCCGCCTGCACGGTGGCCCTGGCGGTTTTCACCTGGAACTATCCCATCTGGGTCTTCGCCGCCCCGGCCTGCCTGATGCTGCTGTGGTCCGTGTTTGCAGAGCCAGTCTTTGCAAAATACGGCGCTGCCATCACGCCTGCCCAGCCGGAGGAGGATTGAGCAGAATAGACAATGTCCATGCCGAAAATTTGGCATGGACATTTTTTACGAAAAGACGGTGTAAAATTTGGCGAATAATCATTTGCCATTTTCAATTCTATCTTGTATAATATTCTCGCTGACGTTGGTACAAAAGCACATCTGTTTTGTCGGGATGTTCTCTGCAGAGCTGTTTTCCTGCCCAGCGTTATGGTATACACGAAAGGAGCATAAGCGCTGTGATTCAGAACTTGAATCAGGTGAATTTTCAGGGGTTTGGCACGGTCTTTCCAGAGCGAGCACAGGTCAATCAGACCACGCCCAGGAATGCCGTTCAAATCAAGCTTCCCCAGCCGGAGGCCGCCGTCTTCCGGACACGGGCCGATACGCTTTTGAGCTGTTCCGGCAATATGTGCGTCCTGTCTGTCAGCAAGGATGGTCAAGACTATCAGCATTATTACCTGGACAAGTCCGTTTCTTTGCGGGAGGGGCTTCTCTTCTCTCTGAATGTCTATAAAACCGAGGCTACCGTCATGCTCTCCACGGAGGTCCAGCCGGAGAAGGTGGGCACGGATGTGGTGCGCAGTATGCGCATTGACAGCCAGCTGCGTGTGGCGGGAATCTATACCTTTTTCTATCAGGAGAAGGAGCAGGGCTTTCTGTTCTCCGGGGAATCCCATCCCATGCCGGAATTCACCTATGTGGACCAGGGCAGTCTGCACTCCGTGGCAGACGGCCAGGACTGGCTGCTGCACCAGGGGGATGCCATGATCTATGCCCCGGACCAGTGGCATATGCAGTACGCCGACATCGGCGTGGCCCCCCGGTTTGTGACCATCTCCTTCGATTTGGAGGGCGGGGATCTGTCCAGCCTCTATGGCCGGAAGCTTGCCGTGCCCCAGGAGGCGGTGAATCTTTTGCAGCAGATGCTGCGTACCCAGGAGCGGGTGGACCCCTATTCCACGGATATGCTTATGGCCCAGCTGACCATGCTGCTGCTGGTGCTGCTGCGGGAGGCCCAGGCCCCCAGCGGCGTGAAGCTCCAGGGCACCAATACCGTCCACAGTGAGAACGAAATCATCCGTCATGCCCAGCAGTATATCTCCGCCCATATCCGGGAGAAGCTGTCTGTGCGGCTCATCGCCCAGCAGATGGATGTGAGCCCCAGCTATCTGACGGTGCTGTTCCAGAAGAATCTGCAAATCTCCCCCGGTGAATACATCCGCCGCATCAAGCTTCAGGAGAGCAAGCAGATGATTCGGGAGAACAACCTGAATTTCACGGAAATCGCCGCCGCGCTGCAATACTCCACGGTGCACCACTTCTCCCGCCAGTTCAAGGAGAAGTTCGGCATCACCCCTACGGAATACGCCCGGTCTGTAAGATAAAAGCGCAAAAAAAGATCTCCCTTTGATATGCTCCCCATGGAGTAGACACTCGAAAAAACAAAAATTCGAGACTACACTATGGGGAGTATTATTATGGCTGCAGCCGTTTCTTAATACTTTTTGTGGCCAGTGCTCCCAGCACTGGCCACTGTGTTAGTATGAGACTTTTCTAACAGCCCCAGTTTTTGCAGCCTATTCGCTTGCTCCCGTTACTCAAACTGGCTGGCGTAGAGCTTGTAGTACACGCCCTTTTGCGCCATGAGCTGGCTGTGGGTACCCTGTTCTACCACGTTGCCGTGGTCCAGCACCAGGATATTGTCTGCATTCTGGATGGTGGAGAGCCGGTGGGCGATGACGAAGCTGGTGCGGCCCTGCATCAGGCTGCGCATGGCCGTTTGCACCTGGCGCTCGGTGTTGGTGTCCACATTGCTGGTGGCCTCGTCCAGAATCAGCATACTGGTGCCGTACAGCATGGCCCGGGCGATGGTCAGCAGCTGCTTCTGGCCCTTGGAGATGTTGCCGCCGTCCTCGGAGATTACCGTGTCGTAGCCCTGGGGCAGGCGCATGATGTAGTTATGAATGTGGGCGGCCTTGGCGGCGGCCTCCACCTCCTCCCGGGTGGCCCCCTCCTTGCCGTAGGCGATGTTTTCATAGATGGTGCCCCGGAATACCCAGGTGTCCTGCAAGACCATGGCGTAGCTGCGGCGCAGGCTGTCCCGGGTCAAAGTCCGGATTTCATGGCTGTCCACATAGATGCTGCCGCCGTTTACATCGTAGAACCGCATGAGCAGGTTGATGATGGTGGTCTTGCCCGCGCCGGTGGCCCCCACAATGGCAATGGTCTGCCCCGGTGCTGCCTTCAGGTTCAGGTCCTTCAGGACAATGGTCCCCGGCACATAGCCGAAGGATACGTCTCGCATCTCCACATGGCCCTGCACCTGGGTCAGCACCTGGGCATTTTCCGCATCCGGCAGTTCCTCCTGGGCGTCCAGCAGGGCAAACACCCGCTCCGAAGCGGACAGGGCGGAGAGAATTTCATTGGCGATGTTGGCAATCTCGTTGATGGGGCCGGAGAACTTCCGAGAGTAGAGCACAAAGCTGGAAATATTGCCCAGGCTTACCCGTCCCCCGGCGTACAGCAGGGCTCCCACCAGGCCGATCAGGGCCAGGCCGAAGTTGTTGATGAAGTTGACGCTGGGGCCCATCTGAGAGCCCAGCTTGTCGGCCTCATAGTAGGCCTCTGCCGCCTGATGGTTGATTTCGTCGAATTCCCCGGCCACGCCCCCTTCATAGGCATAGGCCAGAATGGTCTTCTGCCCGGAGAACTTCTCCTCTACAAATCCGTTCATCTTGCCATAGGCGGCGCTGCGCTTGGAATAGAGGGGCCGGGTCTTTTTCGCCATGCGGCGGGTATAGAACAGGGAGAGGGGAATGGTGATGAGCATACAGCTGACCAGGGGCAGGCTGATGCTGCACATCATGAGAAACGACCCCACAACGGTGACGATGCTGGTCATAATCTGCACAATGTCCGTGCCCAGGCTGGTGGAAATCACATCGATGTCGTAGCTGACCCGGCTGATGATGTCGCCGGTCTGGTGCCGGTCAAAGTAGCTGACGGGCAGGCGCATGAGCTTGTCGAAAACGTCTCCCCGCATCTTTTCAGCCACCCGGCGGCTCAGGCGCACCATGCCGATGTTCACAATGAAGGACAGCAAAACGCTGAACACGTATACCAGCAGCATTTGAAGGGCATAGTGTAGAACAAGAGGAAAATCCACCTGGCCAGCTCCGGCGGCTGCGGCGTTGATGGCATGGCCTGCCAGCTTGGGGCCCAGAAGGCTTGCCAGGTTGCTCAGCAGCACGCACAGGCAGAACAGAAGCATTTGCCAGCGGAAGGGCAGAATATATTGCAGCAGGCGGCGCAGGGCGCCTTTGGCATTTTGGGGCTTTTCTTTTTTCCCGCCCCGGTCTCCAGGTCCCGGCATCAGGCTCCCTCCTTTCCGGAAATATCGCCCATCTGGGCTTGACAGATGTCCCGATAGGCCGCGCAGTGCTCCAGCAGCTCCTCATGGGTGCCGTAGCCAATGACATGGCCGTTGTCCATGACCAGAATGTGGTCCAAATTCCGGATGGAGCTGACCCGCTGGGCAATCAGAATCAGTGTGGAGCCGCTGTGGTGCTCCTGCAGGGCCTTGCGCAGCCGGGCGTCGGTTTTGTAGTCCAGGGCGCTGGAAGCGTCGTCCAGCACCAGAATCTCCGCATTCCCCGCCAGAGCCCGGCCGATGAGCACCCGCTGCCGCTGGCCGCCGGAGAGGTTGGCGCCCTTGATGTCCGCCATGTGGTCCAGACCGTCGGGCAGTCCGTCAATGAATTCCCAGGCCTGGGCATCCCGGGCGGCGCTGTGCAGGGCGGCCTCGCCAAGGCCCCGGCCGAAGTTGATATTGTCCCGCAGGGACTCGTTGAATACCAGGTCGTTCTGGAATACCACACCGAATTTCCGGTGGAGCGCGTCCTTGTCGTAGGTGCGCACATCCCGGCCGTCTACCAGGATACTGCCGCTGTCCGGGTCGTAGAAGCGCATAAGCAGGTTGATGATGGTGGTTTTGCCGCAGCCCGTGGGGCCGATGATACCAAGACTTTCCCCGGGCTTCAGGGAGAAACTGATGTCATACAGGCACTGCTCCTGCTCCCGGCGCTGCCGGTCGGTCTGCTGGGGGGTCCCGCCATCCTCTGTGGCCAGTGGGGCGGTTCGATAGGTGAAGTTCACATGGTCGAAGCGAATGCGGCAGTCTGCCTGGGGCTGCTCGCTCTGAGGCAGCACCGGCAGGCTCTCCTGGGTTTGCAGGATGCGGTCAATCCGGTCACCGGAGGCAGAGGCCTTGCTGATCATGATGAACATCCGGTTCACTGCCATGACGCTTTGCAGAATCATATTGAAATAGGTCAAAAAGGCCAAAATCACGCCGGGCTGCATCACACCGCTGTTGACCCGCACGGCACCCAGCCAGATTACGGCTACCAGACCGCAGTTCAGGCTCAACTGCATGATGGGTCCCGGCAGGGCCATGAAGGTGCCCACATGGATGTCGTTGTCCGCCATGGCGGCGTTGGCTTCATGGAAACGATTCTTCTCATATTCCGTTTTGGAAAGGGCTTTCACCACCCGAATGCCGGTGATGTTCTCCCGCATAATCCGCACCACCCGGTCCAGAGAGCTCTGGACCTTCTGATACATGGGAATTCCCTTTTTGGAGATGCTGATAATCACGGCAATCAGCAAGGGAACCATGCATACGAGAATTAGGCTCAGATGCCAGTCCATGAGCACCGTTACGAGAATGCCGCCGATCAATGTGATGGGTGCCCGAACAAACATGGTTTGCATGGCCCGGGAGAAATTCTGCACATTGTAGCTGTCGCTGGTCATGCGGCTGGTGAGGCTGGGTAGGCCGAAGGCGTCAAATTGGCTGCCGCTGAGGTTCATGGTCTTCTCGAAAAGGTCCTTCCGCATATCATAGGCAACGTTGTGGGAGTTGTCGATGGCCTTGGCGTTGGCATAGACGTTAATCCGGAAGGCGGCCAGGGCGCACAGAACCATCAGCGCGCCCCAGAGAAAAATCTGCCCCATGGCCTGCCGGGGCACGATTTCGTCGATCAGGTGCTCCAGAATATAGGGCAGCAGCAGCTCGCAGATGGTGGATACCAGCTTCATGGCAATGACGCAGGCAATGGACCTTGCATAGGTCTTCATGTAGCGAAAAGTGAGTTTCATAGCGCTTCCTTTCCAGGGCTGCGCACACAAGACCAACCGTGGGCGCATCTTCTCTTGATGACAGATTTCTCCTAAATTGTAGCATGCGACGTAAAAAACGTCAAGCGCACTGCAGACTGCGTGAGATAATTGAAAGACTGCGTGAGAAATTTGAAAGGCAGGGGCCATCTCGGTCCCTGCCTTTGTTAGGCTAGCAAAAATTATCCCAGCACCTATTGGCTCATTATACAAGGGTACAGGGAAACAAAACGTTGCACCAGCAGCAAAAATAGGAAAATATTTCCCCCGGTTCCTATTGTGCCCCATGGCCTTTGCAATAGAAAAGCACCTGCCCGATCCAATGAGCAGGTGCTTTTCAGGCCCTTATTTTTCCAGGATCACAGGACACTGGGCGGTGACGGCGGTTTGGATGAGCTTGACGGCATCCTCGGGGGAGAGGAGCAGCTGCTCGCCGCTTTGCATATTCTTCACGGAGCACAGGCCTTTTTCAATCTCGTCCTCTCCAAGAAGAACGGCATAGGGGACCCCCAGCTTGTTGGCGTAGGCCATTTTCTGCTTGAATTTCTTCTGCTCGCCATACAGCTGCACCCGCAATCCGGCGGAGCGCAGGGTTTCGGCCAGGGCAATGGCCGGGGCCATGTCGGCGGTCATGGGCAGCACCAGGGCATCCGCCGGGGCGCTGGGCAGAGCGGGATTCAGCAGACCCTGCTCGTCCAGCACATAGAAAAGCCGGGTCAGACCGATGGAAATGCCCACGCCGGGCAGGGGCTTGTCGATGTAGTAGCCCGCCAGATTGTCGTACCGGCCGCCGGAGCAGACGGAGCCCAGCTCCGGGTGATCCAGCAGAAGGGTTTCATAGACGGTGCCGGTGTAATAGTCCAGCCCCCGGGCGATGGTCAGGTCCACGGCGAAATTCTCCTCGGGAACGCCGAAAGCGGAGAGGTTGGCGGTGACGGCCTTCAGTTCCGCAAGGCCGGTGTCGAAAATCTCGCTCTTACCGGTATAGCCCTCCAGAGCGGCAATGACCTGGGCGTTGGTGCCGCGAATGGCGATGAAGCGCAGAATGTCGTCCGCCTGGGCTTCTTCCAGACCGCAGTCCTCCAGGAGGATGACTTTGACCTTGTCGGGGCCGATCTTGTCCAGCTTGTCCACGGTGCGCATGATGTCGCCGCTCTTCTCGGCCAGACCCAGCATATCATAGAAGCCGGTGAGGATTTTCCGGTTGTTGACCCGAATCTGGAATCGGGTCAGGCCGAAGCCCCGGAAGACCTTGTAGATAATGGCGGGGATTTCCGCCTCATTGAGAATATCCAGCTTTCCGTCGCCGATGATGTCGATATCCGCCTGGTAGAATTCCCGGAAGCGGCCTCTCTGGGCCCGCTCACCCCGGTAGACCTTGCTGATCTGGAAGCGGCGGAAGGGAAAGGCCAGTTCGTTGTAGTGCAGGGCAACGTATTTGGCCAGAGGCACAGTCAGATCGAACCGCAGGGCCAGATCGCTGTCGCCCTTGGTGAAGCGGTAGATCTGCTTCTCGGTTTCGCCGCCGCCCTTGGCCAAAAGGATCTGGGCATCCTCAATGGCGGGGGTGTCCAGGGGGGCAAAGCCGTAGGAGGCGTAGGTCTTGCGGAGAATTTCCATCATTTTCTCCAGCTTGATCTGCTTATCCGGCAGCAGCTCCATGAAGCCGGAAAGGGTGCGGGGCTTGATGATATCCATAAAGTAAATGTCTCCTCAGAATTTGGTTTTGCTGTGGACCATTTCACGCCAGTCCAGGTCGCCCCGCTGCAGGCCCAGGATGAACATCTCGGCGGAGGCCAGGTTGGTGGCAATGGGTACATTCTGCTTATCGCAGTGGCGGATGGTCTCGATCATCTGGGCGTCGTCCCAGGGGTCGGTGGTGTTGGGGTCGGTAAAGAGCAGCACCAGGTCGATCTCGTTGTAGGCGATGCGGGCATTGATCTGCTGGTGGCCACCCTGCTTGTGGGACAGCAGCAGGGTGATGGGCAGACCTGTATTGTCCGCAATCAGCCGCCCGGTGGTGGCTGTGGCGTAGAGACTGTGCTTCTGAAGGACGCTCTTGTAGGCCGTGCAGAACTGAACCATCAGTTCCTTCTTTTTGTCATGGGCCAGAAATGCAATATTCATACAGGTCACTCCTTATCTTTTGTCATAGTTTTATGGGGGCGGTGATTCCCTCCAGCCGGTCTGCAATGCGCCGGAAGGCCCGGGCGGCGGGGCAGCGCCTGGCATAGGCCAGCACCGGAACCCCGAAGGCAGCGGCAAGGGTGATATTGGGGTCTTCCGGGACAACCCCTGCCAGAGGGGTCCCGGTGGTATCCATAATATCGTCTATGGTCAGCCGGACGGTGGAGAGCATCTCCTCGTCCACACGGTTGACAACGAGACGGACGTTTTTCTTTCCCTCCAGCTCCAGCAGGTCGCTGACCCGGGCGGCATCCCTTACGGCGGCAGGGCCGGAGCCCGTGACCAGCAAGAACCGGTCAACCCACCCGCTGGTGAGCCGGAACCCGGCGTCAACCCCTGCAGGCGCATCCAGGAACACAAACTCAAACTGCTGCCGGGCCTCCAGAAGCATCCTCCCGAAGGGCTCCGGGTCAATTTTCTCCACAGGGGTGTTCATAGGGGCCGTCAGAAAGAAAAGACCGTCATATTTGGGGTGACGGCAGGCATCTGAGAGCGCATAGCTCCCCTGGCACACATCCAGGAAGGAAAGGGAAGCGCAGTCGGACATGCCCAGAGAGATATCCAGATTCCGCAGCCCTACATCGCAGTCGATGCACAGCACCTTCCGGCCCTTTTCGGCCAGAGCGGCGGCAAGCCCGGCGCAGACGGAGGTTTTGCCCGTGCCGCCCTTGCCGGAGACAATGGCATAGAGCTCTCCCATGCGATTCTCCCTCCAACATAGTTTAGACCATTATAAAGCCAAAACGTACAAAAATCAATAGGAAAAATGCCATTTCAGAAAACCATTTCATCACATTGCATAAAATTCTCTTATGGTGCGAATGGGAGAATCTGCAAAAAAGTGGTTGCGTGCGGTAGGAATGTGCGCTATAATAGAGACGAAAAAATGGGCTTCGGCTCATGAATTGGAGGAATATTTCATGTTTGATGCAATGATCGAAACTCTGAAGGCCAATCCCCGGAAGATCGTCTTTACTGAGGGCCACGATGCCCGTATCCTGGAGGCCACCGCTCGTCTGGTTGAGGGCGGCTTCCTGACCCCCATCCTCATTGGCAATGTGGACGAGGTCAAGGCCAATGCTGCCAAGGGCGGCTTCAACATCGAGGGCGTGGAGATTATCGACCCCGCTACCTATCCCGAGATGGATAAGATGGTGGACAAGATGGTGGAGCTCCGCAAGGGCAAGATGACCCCTGAGGACTGCCGCAAGGCTCTGTCCAAGGGCAACTACTTCGGCACCATGCTGGTGAAGATGGGCTATGCCGACTCCCTGCTGGGCGGCGCTACCTACTCCACTGCCGATACCGTCCGTCCCGCTCTGCAGCTGGTGAAGACCAAGAAGGGCGCTCACCTGGTGTCCTCCTGCTTCATCCTGGTCCGCGGCGAGGAGAAGCTGGCCATGGGCGACTGCGCCATCAACCTGAGCTACGAGGACAGCGTAGACAAGGAGGGCAACGTCACTCTGACCGCTGCCCAGAAGCTGGCCGAGGTGGCCATTGAGTCTGCCCGTACCGCCAAGGTCTTCGGCATTGACCCCAAGGTTGCCATGCTGAGCTTCTCCACCAACGGCTCCGGCAAGGGCGGCACCGTCAAGCTGAGCCACGATGCCACCATCGTCGCCAAGGAAATGGCTCCTGAGCTGGCCATCGACGGCGAGATGCAGTTCGACGCCGCCGTGGCTCCCGAGGTTGGTCAGCTGAAGTTCCCCGGCTCTCCCGTGGCCGGTCACGCAAACACCTTCATCTTCCCCAACATTGAGGCCGGCAACATCGGCTACAAGATCGCCCAGCGTCTGGGCGGCTTCGAGGCCTACGGCCCCATCCTGCAGGGCCTGGCAGCGCCCATCAACGACCTGTCCCGCGGCTGCAATGCCGACGAGGTCTACAAGATGGCCATCATCACCGCTGCAATGGTGTAAATCCCTTTCACACAAAAATGCCCGGACAACTGTCCGGGCATTTTTGGAACCGTAAGAACCCCTGCCTTCAGCTGCGAAGGCAGGGGTTCTTTGAAAATCAGGTCATATCCACAAAGCCGAGCTTGATGGCGCTGTAGTCAATCTTGACATCCGCTGCCTCAACGGCATTGTTGATGAAGTCATTGGACAGTTGGGCGAGCAGGTCAGACTCTGCCTGAGATTCCCACAGCAGCTGGGAGCCACAGAAATACATGATGTGGTAGCCGTACTGGGTCTTGACGATGCCATAGTCGCCGACCTGCCGACTGCTGTCGAAGCACCAGTCGTTGAAGGCCTCCACCATCTGGCCCTCGGTCACGCCGGAGTACAGGCCGCCATTGGTATTGGAGCCGGTGTCGGCGGAGTTTTCGTTTGCCAGGGTGGCGAAGCCGTCCTCGGTTTTGTCACCGGAGAGCCACTGGTCCAGGATCTCCTGGGCCTTCTGCTCACCGGCGGCCCATGCCTCGTCGGAGAACTCCTCTGTGGTGACGGTTTCGATGGTGGCACCCTCGGGCAGGATCAGAATGTGCCGCACATCTACGGATCTTGTGGTCTTGTCCAGACCGTTGTCCGCGTATTCTGCCTCGTGGGTGTTGAAATATTCGGCGATCTCCTCGGCGGTGGGGGCGAAGCTGCCGGTGATCTCATTGTAGTAGTCGCTGCTCAGGAAGTACATTTCCCAGAAGCTCTTGTAGTCCTCCAGGGTGGCGCCGGCACCGAAATTGCGCGCAATCATGGCGGTGATATCGGTGAAGCCATTGTTCGTGGCAGTTTCCAGGAGCCCCTCCTCCATGGTGTTCATCTGCTCCCGATTTTCGTCGCTCATCTGGAAGCCTGCTTCCCGGGCCTGCTGGGCAACGGCCTCAAAAATGGTCCAGTTGTTCAGCGCATCCTGCAGGAAATACTGCTCCCAGGTGAGCCCGTCGGCAACGCCGCAGACCTGGGTGTCCATGCTCTGGGTGTGGTCCAGACCGAAGTACTGGGCGTAGGTACCGTACTGGGCATAGAAATTCTGAACGGACCGCCAGTAGAGGATCTGCAGCTGGCCGTTGGTCAGGGTGCTGTCTCCGGCGGTTGCTACGGCTTCCCCATTGGCGGCCTTGACCTCCTCGTCGGAGACGGTGTAGCTGCCCTTGCAGGTCACATCGTCCGGGTTGCCGTCGGCGGGAATGGTTGCCTCGGTGGTTTCGGCAGCTTCCGTGCTCTCGGCGGTCTGGGTGGCCGCCTCAGAGGCCAGGGCCTCCGGCTGTTCAGCCGTATCCTTGCCGTTCAGAATCAGCACGGCCAGAATGGCGGCCAGCAGCAGGACAATGGCTGCGCCAAGGGCAATGGCAGAGGCGTTGACAACGCCCTTCTTCACAGGGGCGGCTTCCGGTGCGCTCTGGGCATCTGCCGCAGGGGTAGACTCGGAAGCGTTCTGCGCAGCCTCAACAGGGGCGGCCACCTCGGCAGCGGCCTCCTGGTCGGTATCCGGAGAAGCTTCCGCTTCCCCGGGCACCGGGACGTTCTCCGGCTGCTCTTTTCCACAAGCGGGGCAGACGGTCAATTCCTCGTCAAATTCCTCGCCGCAATAATGGCACTTTTTCATGGGTTCCTCTTTTCTCCGATGTTCGGAATGATAATCCTGCCAAGTTTACCATGTTTGCTGGAGAAATGCAAGTAAAAAACAGATTGTTTACAATTAAGAGACCTGCTTTTTGTTTTCTCGCGGTCTTGCAAAGAATGGGGGAATATGCTATTATATAAGATACATTTTAATGGAATCCTATGGGAATTTTCGGTGCAGGGACATTTTTGCACGGACTTTTTCAAAATCCAAATCCAATTTTAAGGGAGCAGCCCAATGAATACAAAAACCACCGTCATCAACCAGGAGCAGCTGGAGGCGCAGTTTGCCTTCTGTGATAAAATTGCGGCCTATTGGCAGTCCCAGGGCCGGACACCCACGGCCTATGTGGAGACCTATGGCTGCCAGCAGAACGAGGCAGACTCCGAAAAGCTGCGGGGCTACCTGACCCAGAGCGGTTATGCCATCGTCCAAAGTGCCGAAGGGGCCGACGTGGTGGTGATGAATACCTGCTCCATCCGGGAGCACGCCGAGCAGCGGGTTTTCGGCAACCTGGGGGCACTGACCCACACCAAGCGCCGCCATCCGGAGCAAAGAATCTTCCTGTGCGGCTGCATGGCGGGGGAGACCAAGGTTTCCGACCGGATCAAAAAGAGCTTCCCCTATGTGGACGGCGTTTTTTCTACCCACCATCTGTGGCAGTTCCCGGAGATCCTCTACAACGTGCTCACCAAGAAAAAGCGTCAGTTCTATATTGAGGATGAGGCGGGCTCCATTGCCGAGGGCATTCCCCAGGTGCGGGATTCTTCCCTGAAGGCCTGGGTGTCCATCATGTACGGCTGCAACAATTTTTGCACCTATTGTATTGTTCCCTATGTTCGTGGCCGGGAGCGCAGCCGCCGCCCGGAGGCCATTCTGGCCGAGTGCAAGACGCTCATTGACAGCGGCTGCAAGGAGATCACCCTGCTGGGTCAGAACGTCAATTCCTATGGCAAGGACCTGGACTGCGGCGTGGACTTTGCGGACCTGCTGGCCCAAATCGCCCAGATCCCCGGGGACTTTTTGATCCGCTTCATGACCAGCCACCCCAGAGACGCTTCCGAAAAGCTCTTTGACACCATGGCGAAGTACCCCAAGATCGCCAAGCAGCTGCACCTGCCCTTCCAGTCCGGCTCCAGCCGGGTGCTGAAGGCCATGAACCGGCACTATGACCGGGAAACCTATCTGCAAAAGGTGGAGTATGCCAAAAAGGTCATGCCGGAGCTGGTGCTCACCAGCGATGTGATTGTGGGCTTCCCCGGAGAGACCGAGGAGGAGTTCGAGGAGACCATTTCCCTCATTGAACGCGTCCATTATGATAGCCTGTTCACTTTCATTTTCTCCCCCCGCACCGGTACCCCGGCGGCCAAAATGGAGGACCCCACCCCTAAGGAGGAGAAAAACCGCCGCTTTGACAAGCTCTGCGCCCGGCAGAACGCCATTTCCGAGGAAATCCACCGGGGCTATGTGGGCAAGACCCTGCGCTGCCTGGTGGACGGCAAGGATGGGGACCAGCTCACTGCCCGCACCGAAGGCGGCCGCCTGGTTCGCTTCGACGGGCCCGAGTGCCTGATCGGAAGCTATGAAAACCTGCGCATTACCGGTGCAACAACATGGAGCCTGACGGGAGAATTGGCGGAAAGGAAGTAATTATGGCAAAAGAAGAACTGACTCCCATGCAGCGGCAGTATCAGGAAATGAAGGCCCGGAATAAGGACTGCATTCTGTTTTTCCGCCTGGGTGACTTCTATGAAATGTTCAACGAGGATGCCAAGCTGGCAGCCCGGGAGCTGGACCTGACGCTGACCAGCCGGGACCGCAGCAAGCCCAAGGAGGAGCAGACGCCCATGTGCGGCGTGCCCTACCACAGCGTGGACGCCTATATTGCGCGGCTGGTGCAGAAGGGCTATAAGGTTGCCATCTGTGAGCAGATGGAGGACCCGGCCCTGGCCAAGGGACTGGTGGAACGGGACATTACCCGCATCATCACCCCCGGCACCGTCACCGAAAGCTGTATGCTGGAGGAGAGCAAGAATAACTACATGGGCTGCGTCTTCGGCCAGAGCGGCCAGTTCGGCCTTGCCTTTTGCGACCTGTCTACCGGCGCATTCTTCGCCACCACCTGCTCCGACCCCAGAGCCGTTGCTTCCGAATTGGGCCGCTTTACCCCCAGCGAGGTGCTGCGCTTTGGTCAGGGAGTAGAGGATGAGGCCATCTCCGATGTGCTCTTCCGCCGCCTGAGCTGCTGCGTGGACGAGGGTAAGGCAGAGGATTTCGATTTTGAAAAGGCCTGTACCTGCCTGGAAAGCCATTTCGGCCGCTCTGTGGAGGAGCTGGGCCTTGCCTCCTTCTCCGCAGCACTGACCGCCAGCGGGGCTCTGCTGCAAACTCTGCTGACCCTGCAAAAAAATGACCTGAAACACATCCGGGAGCTGCAATACTACACCACCGGCCGCTTTATGGAGCTGGATCTGGATGCCCGGCGGAACCTGGAGCTGACAGAGACCATGCGCTCCAAGGAGAAAAAGGGCACCCTGCTGTGGGTACTGGACAAGACCCACACGGCCATGGGCGGGCGGATGCTGCGCTCCTGGCTGGAAAAGCCTCTGCTGGATCCGGCGGAGATCACCCGGCGGCACGCCGCCGTAGA
>OKWR01000753.1_pt1 | contig 28734 bp, 25 predicted proteins | sample 1607101 | NCBI WGS metagenome assembly OKWR01 (sample SAMN04414076, study PRJEB24778) | human gut metagenome | material: faecal | host: Homo sapiens
AGATTCCTTTCCGCAAATCCACATTACCGTTGAACAGGTAATAGTTCAGGTTAGCACTCAGTCCAAGCATATCATCCTATCATTTTATTAAGCAACAGACTCAGATCAAGAACGCTGGTGTTTCTCAGAAACAGTGTCGCTCCAGACGCCAGTTGTAACTTAACCCATTTTATTGGTGGTTCGCCTTCAGGCTGTTTCACCTCCATCTTTACAGTCGGACTGTTGCAAGGCTTGCCGGTTATCTGGACTTTAGCAACCTTGGGCTGATCAACCTGAACTGTCTTGCCTAACTTCTCGCTCCAAAGCTGATGACGTTGCCAGTTCATGAACTTGTCGTAGTTTACTCCATAATCCGCACAGAACTCGCGAAGATCCTTGGTCTCGCTGCATAACTGGTAGAGGTCATATACCTCCTGATAGTTTACTTTTTCTTTCGCCATAATCATTGTTGTTATTTGGTTATGGCGCAAAGGTAGGTTTGTAAATAATGTGCGTCAAGGCGGAAAATAGAATGCTTACACTAATTTCTTCAGGTAATCATGCCCAATATATCAAGTCTTGCTGTTTTCTCGGATGAAATATAGATATGCTCATCTCTGAACTGTCAGTCGTAAGGTACTTGATTTTAATCTGCATAAATTAGTTCCATTTTACCTTTGGAATTAAGGCTTTCAAGTTCTTGTAACTTCTCTTTCGTATATGAATAGAGTATGGTGAGGGGATACCCCTTGAGGGCTTATTCGCTTTTTATCTTGCACCAATGTTCCTCAAAACGTTTGAAGATAATATTTTTTACCAGACTTTGCGTGCTTTTGATATACTCTAACGGCTTTTCTCTATAACCATACAAACTGCTTCCTCATCGGAGCAATCCATTATAAGTTTACGATCTTGGCCGAAACGTGTTTCCAAGCCTTTGTTACATCAAATATTTCAATTATTTCTAGAGTTAATTTTCCTGATGACTTCAACAATATGGATTTGCATCTGATACAAAAGTTATAAGCAAGGCTATTTTATGATAGGCTTTTTCAACTTTGAGGCGATCAACCTTACTTAAATCCAAAAACTCTATATGTTTCATAATTCTAAAATATCATGAGACAATATTAACAGTTTATGCTGAATATAAAAATATTTTAGATCACTTACTTAAAGATATTTGTAAATGCCTACCTAAAAACTATCTTTTCTCCACACCATCTTATTCACCACACCAGTATAACTCTGAATCAACTTCACCACCTTGGTAGAAACATTCTCATCAACATAATTGGGTACCGGAATACCGTCATCATGATTATTGTTCATTTCAACGGCAACATCTACAGCCTGCAACAGGGAATGCTCGTCAATACCGGCCAGAATAAAACAACCTTTATCCAAAGCTTCCGGACGCTCGGTGCTGGTACGGATACAAACTGCAGGGAAGGGATGGCCCACACTGGTAAAGAAGGAACTTTCTTCTGGCAAAGTACCAGAGTCGGATACTACCGCATAGGCATTCATTTGCAAACTATTGTAATCATGGAATCCCAAAGGCTCTTGACGAATAACACGCTTATCCAACTCAAAGCCACTTGATTCCAAACGCTTGCGGCTTCTCGGATGACAGCTGTACAGAATCGGCATATTATATTTCTCAGCCATCTTATTGATAGCCGTAAACAAGGAAACAAAGTTCTTTTCGGTATCGATATTCTCTTCACGGTGTGCGCTCAATAGAATATACTTGCCTTTTTCCAATCCCAGACGGGAATGGACATCACTGGCTTCAATCTCTGCTAAATTGTTATGCAATACTTCTGCCATGGGTGAACCGCTGACATAAGTACGCTGAGGAGCCACATTGCTGGCATTCAAATAACGGCGGGCATGCTCGCTATAACAGATATTCACATCACTGATAATATCGACAATACGACGATTGGTTTCTTCCGGTAGACACTCGTCAAAGCAGCGGTTTCCGGCTTCCATGTGAAATATTGGAATATGCAGACGTTTGGCACCGATGACACTCAAACAGGAGTTGGTATCACCCAATACGAGAACAGCGTCCGGCTTGATTTCCACCATCAGCTTATAGCTCTTGTCAATGATATTTCCCATGGTGGCACCCAGATCATCGCCCACTGCATCCAAATATACTTCCGGATCGGCCAGTTTCAAATCCTTAAAGAACACACCGTTCAAGTTATAATCATAATTCTGACCGGTATGCGCCAAAATACAATCAAAATATTGACGACACTTGTTAATTACGGCAGCCAGACGGATAATCTCCGGACGGGTACCAACAATAATCAAAAGTTTCAGTTTTCCGTTATTTTTAAATGAAGCCATATTCTATTTTTATTTTACCAATTCAAAAAATGTGTCGGGACGGTCCGGATCAAAAATCTCATTCGCCCACATGACGGTCACCAAATTTTCAGTGTCACTCAGATTGATAATGTTATGTGTATAGCCGGGCAACATGTGCACCGCCTCAATATTCTCTCCGCTCACCTCAAATTCAATCACTTCATCAGTTCCGTATTTACGTTGCTGAATCAGTCCGTGTCCGCTGACCACAATAAAGAACTCCCATTTGGTATTGTGCCAATGCTGTCCTTTCGTAACTCCCGGTTTGGAGATATTGATGCTCACCTGTCCGCATTTCTCCGAACGAAGCATCTCCGTAAAACTACCCCGGTCATCAATATTCATTTTCAAAGGAAAAGATACTTTCTCCTTGGGCAGATAAGATAAATAAGTGGAATAAAGTTTCTTGGCAAAGGAATTCTCAGGGATTTCCGGAATAATCAGTGTTTTGGGTTGCTCGGTAAACCGATGCAACAGATCAACGATTTCTCCCAAAGTAACGTGATGCGTTACCGGAACGGCACAATAACGGCCATCTTCTTTCAACAAGGTTTCCACTCCGTCAAATTCACAATGATGCTCTTTTCCATTCAAGGCGGCAATCATTTCTTCCACCAGATCATCGATATAAAGCATCTCTAGTTGTACCGAAGGATCATTCACCTGAATAGGCAGATCATGAGCGATATTATGGCAGAATGTAGCCACCACACTATTATAATTAGGTCGGCACCATTTTCCAAAAAGATTCGGGAAACGGTAAACCAAGACTTTTGCTCCTGTTTCCTGAGCGTAATCAAAGAAGAGTTCCTCTCCGGCCAGTTTGGACTTTCCGTAATCAGAAGTTCCGTAACGTCCGATCAAGGTGGCCTGAATAGAGCTGGAAAGCATCACCGGACAGGTATTGCCATGCTTTTTCAGCGTATCCAACAAGGTAGAGGCAAAGCCGAAATTGCCCTGCATAAATTCAGACTGGTCTTTCGGACGGTTCACTCCAGCCAAATTGAATACAAAATCAGCCTGAGCACAGAAATCATCCAACAAAGCCGGATCTGTATCCAGATCATACTCCATAACCTCAGAAACAGATACCGGATAGTTGCGTGCCTTTCCATCCTTGATGTTATTCAGTTGGGCACACAGATTCTTTCCCACGAATCCATGTGCACCGGTAACCAATATTTTCATCTTCCAGAGTTTATTTATTCGGAACGGATTTCCTTGCCTTTCGCTTTCTCTATCAATCCCAAATCTTCCTGAATAAAACGCAGACGCATCAATTGTTGCTTCATACCTTCCACATCCAGACGAGCAGTATTGTGACTGTGATAATCATCAATCTTGGATACCTCCTCATTACCCTCGACAAAAAACTTATCGTAGTTCAGGTCACGGTTATCGCAAGGAATACGGTAATAGTTACCCATATCTATAGCCTTTGCCATTTCTTCACGGGTTACCAAAGTCTCATACAATTTCTCTCCATGGCGGGTTCCGATAATCTTCACCTCAGTTTCACCGTATTTCGGATCTACCTTGGCATAGATTTCTTTCAACGCTTTTGCCAGAACATCCAAAGTCGCAGCCGGAGCCTTCTGAACAAACAAATCTCCGTTATGCCCGTGTTCAAAGGCATAAATCACCAAATCAACCGCATCATCCAAAGTCATCATGAAGCGGGTCATATTCGGATCGGTAATGGTAATTGGCTGGCCTTCCATCATCTGCTCTACCCACAAAGGAATTACAGAACCACGGCTCGCCATGACATTGCCGTAACGAGTACAACAAATAGTTGTTTTTGCTTCCTCACCCAGTTCACGTCCTTTGGCAATGGCCACTTTCTCCATCAAAGCCTTGGATATTCCCATAGCATTGATGGGATAAGCAGCCTTATCGGTGGAAAGTACTACGACATTCTTTACTCCATGCTCAATGGCAGAAAGCAACACATTCTCCGTACCGATAACATTAGTACGGGTTGCCTCCATCGGGAAGAACTCACAGCTAGGAACCTGCTTCAATGCTGCAGCGGCGAAAACATAATCTACACCACGCATAGCTACATCAACAGATTGACGATCACGCACGTTACCAATATAGAATTTTACTTTCGGATTCTGTAAGCGATGACGCATATCATCCTGTTTTTTCTCATCACGGCTAAAGATGCGGATTTCCTTGATATCAGAATCCAAGAATCTTCTTAAAACAGCATTACCAAATGAACCGGTACCTCCAGTAATCAGGAGGACTTTGTCCTTAAAAATTGACATAGCTAATATTTTTATTATTTTCTGATTTTATATTATTTATCCAACTTTTCAAAATCCGAATTCTTGCTCTTAAACTCCGGCACAATCTGCTTCATACAACGTACCGTTTCCATACGGTCCACAGTCTCTGCAATCAACTTCAGATGATCAATGGCTTTGACCACTTCTTCACGCTCATAATCACGAACATGAGCGCGGAAAATCTTCTCATTCGGAGTTGGCAAAGTATTTTCCTTGGTAGCCAACAGCTCTTCATAAAGTTTCTCACCCGGACGCAAACCGGTATACTCAATCTTGATGTCCTGATCGGGAACCAAACCGGCCAGCTCAATCATGCGGCGAGCCAAATCGGCAATCTTCACCGGTTTACCCATATCGAACACAAAAATCTCGTTACCCTCGCCCATCACTCCGGCCTCCAATACCAGGCGCACAGCCTCGGGAATGGTCATAAAGTAACGGATGATATCGGGATGGGTCACGGTAAGCGGACCGCCCTTCAACAGTTGCTCACGGAAACGAGGGATCACCGAACCGTTGCTGCCCAATACATTACCGAAACGGGTGGTAATGAACTTGGTCTTGCCCTGAATATCACCTCGGGCAATGGCCAGACTCAAGGTCTGCACATAGATCTCCGCCAGGCGTTTGGAAGCACCCATCACATTGGTGGGGTTCACCGCCTTGTCAGTAGAAATCATCACAAAGCGTTCCACTCCGTATTCCACAGCCAGATCGGCCAGATTACGGGTACCGATCACATTGGCCAGAACAGCCTCACAGGGGTTCTCCTCCATCAGGGGCACATGCTTGTAGGCGGCGGCATGGAACACCACCTGAGGATGGTAGGTGCGCATCAGCCATTGCAGGCGGGGCACCACCCGAATATCACCGATGATCGGCGTGAATTTCACATTAGGGAAAGTGTCTTCCAGCTCCAGACGAATATTGTGCATCGGGGTCTCGGCCATATCGAAGAGCAGCAGTTCCTTCAAGCCGAAGGTACAGAGCTGGCGGCAGATCTCGCTGCCGATGGATCCGGCAGCTCCGGTTACGAGCACGGTCTTGCCTTGAAGCTCGTTTTTGATATTCTCCATATTGATCTTGATCTCGTCACGGCCCAGCAGGTCTTCAATGCGCACCTCCGCCAGACGGGGCGGACGCACCTTGCCGTTGCGGATCTCTTCGGTCTCGGGCAGCAACAGCAGGCTGACCTTGGCTTTCTCGCCATAACGGATCAAGCGCTCCTGCTCGGCTTCCACATCCTTACGGTCCTGGAAAAGCAGGGCATTGGCCTGTGTATGAAGCAGCAACTTTCGGAAATCACGCTCATTCTCTATGGAATAGAGTTTCAACCCGCCGATACGCTGGGTATCCCGGCTGCCGAAACGGACATAACCGAGCAGCAGATTATCGCCCACCAAAGAAGAGAAAGAGGAAGGAGTCACCGGATCTTTCTCGGGATCGATATAGATCAGCAGACGGTGGCGGGTATCCACACCTTGGGTTTGAAAAGAGTGCTGATAAAGCAACAGCAGCAGCACACGCACCAGAACCAGCAAAGCAAAGGTGAAAAGAAAATCCAGCAGAGTATTGAACACCCAAAGAGAAGTGGGCAGTTCATCGACAAAGACAAAACGGACCAGAGCTGCCGTTGCCAGTGCGGAAAGCAGGCAGGCGAGCATGATGCGCAAGGATTCCGCCAGCGAAGAGTGGCGGATAATGCCTTTATAGGTGCGGAACAGTAAAAAGAAGAGCAGCGAGCAGGCCATGCTGAGCACCAGAAAGATCCAGAAGGATCCGAAGGCCAGATGGTAGGAGAACAGATTGTTCGATAACAGATAAGTTAGCCACGTAACCACGCCGGAAAGCAGGACATCGGCGCCGAGAATCAGTTTCTGGTTCACAAACCGCGAACGCAGAATGAAATTCAGAAAAGACTTGGTCATAATATTATCTTTATTTTTATATTTTTATCGAAAAGCGGATAAACAAAAAAAATAAAACCGACAAGGTAAAAGCCAAAACAAACAGCTGCGGTTTTATTTTTTCAGGTTATGACGGATTGGTATTTGCTGACATCCGGCTAAGCCGTCGGTTCAGAATCGCATGGAAGAGCAGCCACACCGCCACATCGGCCAGAAAGACCCAGGTGGGCGCGCACAAAGGAGCCAACAGGGCATTCAGTCCCACAAACAGCAGGGAGAAGGCCACCAGGACATACATCACGCAAAGGGGCTTCAGACCGGCCCGCAGCAGTTTGTGATGAATGTGGTTGCGGTCGGGCAAAAACAGGCCCTTGCCCGCGCGATAGCGTACCAGCATCACCCGCACAATATCGAAACAGGGCACGATAAAGGCGGCCAGCGCAATCAGCGAAGTGCCTTCGGCCCAAGGATCACAATCGGGATAGCGGTGCATGAAGATCAGCAGTCCGTAGGAAAGCACATAGCCGAGACTCAGACTACCGGCATCGCCCATAAAGAGCTTGAAGTTGCGCTGACGGCGACGGTACACATTATAGTACCAGAAAGGCAGCATGATGCCGAGCATGCTGGAAAAAAGAAGCAGATTTAAAAGATGGAAGTGGTGGACGCTGAAATATGCAAACAAAAGAAGCGCCACCACTCCCAGACCGGAGGCGAGTCCGTCTATGCCGTCAATCAGATTCACGGCATTGGTGATATACACCACAAAAAGAATCGTCAAAGGCAGACTAACCCATTTTGAAATTTCGGTAATACCGAAAAGTCCGCCCAGAGAATTCAGACCGACTCCGGCCATCCAGAGCATCAAGGCTCCGAATATCTGAACCAAGAATTTGCGTTTGTAACCCAGACCGATCAGATCGTCGAGCAGTCCCATGATATAGACCAGCACCAAACCGGCACCGAAAAAGCCCATGTGGGACAGGGATTCGGTATAGGCGCTGAGATAGGCCAGAGACTCCAGTTTGATGATGCAGCTGCCGACCAGGAACAGGCTGAAGAAAAGCACCGGCACAAAACAGGAGCCGCCCAGACGGGACGAGGGCGTGCGGTGCTGTTTGCGGGCCTCGGGCTTGTCAAACAGTTTTTTCTGGTAAGATACAAGCAGAATCTGCGGTAGGGAAATGACGGTAAATAAAAAGGAAATGATAAATATAAGGACTGCGTAAAGCATAAGGAATAACTTTTCTGAATGTACGGGAAACATTCCCGTCCGGCACGGCTTCGCCACTGTCGCTCCCATCTTTCGGAAAGCGGCAGTATGCGGCCGGAATATTCTGTTTTACAGAACTGCCCGGGTTACAAAAGTAGCACTTATTAAAGAAAAGGACAAATTTTCCTGACCTTTTTTCTTAAAAAAAAGGCTTTTTATACCTTGTTTTTGTGAACAAATACCAACAAATCCAGCGATTCGGCACCGTACTCTTCCTTTAAAGGGAATAACACAAATGGCTGGTATTTTTCTTAAAAAAAGATATATCAAACTTCCGTTCCATAAAAAATCTGTAATAGAAAATGCCAAATTCTTGAATTACCGTTTTTTGTTTTACTTTTAAATCCATATTATTAAAAAAATTATGTTACATCATCTCAAAGGAAAATGGATCATTTTTCTGACAACCGCGCTCGCTCTGGGAGCCTGTCAGACAGAAGAGACAACACCCGAAGGAACCGCCGACAACGGCAGAAGAACGGTGCTGGTCTATATGAACGCACGGAACTCGCTTTATAATAATGTACAGGCGGACTCGCTGGAAATCGCTCTGGGAGCCCGGGAAATGAATCCGGAGGACCGGATCCTGCTGTATGTATGCAAGGACGCCAAGTCGTACCTGTACCGCATCAGCGCCTCAGGCACCCGGCTGCTGATGCAGTTCGGCAAAGACCTGAACGCGTCCAACCCGAAACAGCTGGAAATGCTGCTGAAATGGACCCGGGAAAACTTCCCGTCGAAATCTTACGGCCTGGTGCTGTGGTCGCACTCCGACGGTTGGCTGCCGTCAACCAATGTATCGCGTGCCGGCTCCAGAGGATTCGGCGTGGATGTGGGCGCCGACGGAAATCCGTGGTCAGACCGCACCTCAGACGGCAATCTGGGTTACCAGATGAACATTACGGATCTGGCACAGGCGGTAAGCGCCAGCGGCATACGACCGGAATTCATCTTCTTCGACTCCTGCCTCATGCTGGGCGTGGAGGCGGCTTACGACCTGAGAAACGTGACGGACTGGGTCATCGGATCGCCGGCACAGATCCCGGGTGTGGGAGCGCAATATCAGGATATGATGAAACAGGCGCTGTTCAGCCAGCCGCTGAACCCGCAGGCGTTCACGGAAGGATATGTGCAGCAGGCTTCGTCTTACCCGGAATACGGGGATATGGGTGTGGTCCTGGGAGCCATCAAGACGGAAAAACTGGAAGCGCTGGCAGCCTGCACCAAAAGCATGATCGGAAAATACGCGGACGGACAGGAACCGGACCTGAACGGGGTACTGGCATACGACCGCTATCTGTGGCAGTATTTCTACCGCCCGGAATATTATGACCTGAAACAGGTGATGCTGCGCCTGATCACGGACGAAGCGGACCGGCAGATCTGGCTGCAGGCGCTGGAAACGTGTGTGCACTACCCCGCCGCCACTCCGTATGTGAATTTCTGGAGCAATTATGCTTCCGACCGGCTGTACCTGAATCCGGGAGAATTTACGGCCGTCTCGACTTTCGTGCCGCAACAGCGTTACACGGATCATGCCGCGGACTGTATCTACGGGGATCTGAATCAGGCTTTTGCCGACACGGAATGGGCGCAGGCCAGCGGATGGAGCGACAACGCTTACCTGAAAAATCTCCTGAACCCGACACCGCCTACCGAAGAAAATACACCGGAAACAGAAGAAAATTAGCATTTGCCCTTGCAAATCCGATTTTTTTCCTTACCTTTGCACCCGTTAAGGAAAAACAAACCTTGACGGGCCCCTACGGGAATAGCTCAGTTGGTAGAGCACCGGTCTCCAAAACCGGGTGTCGGGAGTTCGAGCCTCTCTTCCCGTGCTTACTTAAAGTCCTGCAAGTCATTGACTTGCGGGATTTTGCTTTTTATAGGTCGGACAAAAGTCGGACACTAAAAATTTACTGAATTATATTTTAATTTATCTGTTTAGTTTAAGTACCTAATACATGATTTTTGACAAAAAAGCCGCACCCTTCCGGACGCGGCTTTTTTCTGATAATCATTATATATCTTAATGATTATTTTTTATTCTTTGATCTGAAATTTTCAATAGGAATTAAAGGAATTGATACGAAACCAAGAGGTGTACCTTTAAGATTTTTCATTAACACACCCCGTAAAGCACCGATTGTTGCAATAATAAATGTATCTAAAACCAGCGTGTCTTGTGTTGCAACATTCCCTTCACTATCAAATGAAATAATACTTTTTATTGGTGACAGGCCAAATGACATTGATATAGCATTCGTTACAAGTACTGTATCTGTTGACGTTTCAACGATATTTACTTTTGCATGAACTACAATACGATCATCCTCCATGAATGGCTTCATATCATGGCCAATCTGTATGTTAATCATTTCAGAACTCAAAGAGCCATAATTGAAATCATAATTGAATCTGAATTCAGTTTCATTTATTGACTCAAGCCTATATCTAATATTCATATTTATCAAATTTAAGCAATTACCAAAATGTTATCATTAGAGGTGTTCCATTTGCCTGTGAAAGAAGTAAATATGTTGCACCCTGACATGATATATGGGGATGGAGATCGTTTTTTATTAACTTTCCGATACGTAGCAACCGTAGAAATTCTCTTGGTTCTCATGTCTGAAGTTGGAAGTAAATGTATACCTAAGCAATTGCCAATGTCAGATAAAGTATCTACTGTAAAGTTTCTGTTTCCAGAGAGCCATTCAGATATTTCAGATTCGTTCTTTCCCATAAGTTTAGCAAAGGCTTTCTGAGAAAGGTTCTTTGCTTCTAATGCTTCCGCAATCTTAACAGCTATAAGCATTCTATCGCGAGTGCGACGCTTATCTTCGTCTGTAATAGAAGATATGATTTTTGTCAATGTGGCTGATGACCTTCTTCTGTTAGTAATCATATATCAAGTTCTATAAAATCTGTAGTAGTAATTGTTCCGTCATCCCCAACCATTAAATCCTTATTAACAATAGCCTTGTTAATACAAGCAGCTAGTTTTCTCATCTGTTGGGCTTTAGAGTTAAGTAATTCATCTTCTTGATAAGCCGATATTTCTGGAGGCTTATATCCACCATCACCTAATATGATGCAAGCACTTCCTATTCTCAAACAATATAAGCGCATCTGTTTATACCAAAAAGCTACGACTCCGTCTCCAGGTGCACCTTCATTTTCTTTGAAAAATTGAATTCGGCATCCGGTATCGTTCCCCATCGTTTGCAATTTCTTTGCCATCTCTTCCAATTCTTCACTATATTGTGCATTATCCTCAAAGAAATGATCCATAAGAGTTGTGTCGTCATTCTCAAACATCACTGAATATATTTGAGCCATTCCTCCGGAAAATTCCTCAATATTCACAATTTCAAATTTCATATGTCTTGATGAAGCAAAATCGATATGCAAAAATATTCCAAAATTAGGATATAACCAAATTTTTCATCAAAAAAAAAGCCGCACCCTTCCGGATGCGGCTCCATAGCCCAAAGGGCTTGAAATTAATAGTTTTCCTTCTTCACTTCGAAGTATGCCTGAGGATGCTGGCAAGCCGGACATACCTTCGGGGCATTCTTGCCTTTCACGGTGAATCCGCAGTTACGGCACTGCCATACCACTTCTTCGTCTTTCTCAAACACTTTCATATTCTCGATGTTGTTCACGAAGGCCTGGTAGCGCTCTTCATGTCCCTTCTCAGCAATGGCAATCATGCGATACATGGCAGCAATGGCCGGGAAACCTTCCTCATCGGCAATCTCCGCAAACTTCGGATAATCCAGACTCCACTCTTCGTGCTCACCGGCAGCGGCTGCCTTCAGATTCTCCAGAGTAGTACCGATCACTCCGGCCGGGAAAGAAGCCTGGATCTCTACCATACCGCCTTCCAGCCACTTGAACATACGCTTGGCGTGCTCTTTCTCCTGATCGGCTGTCTCGGTAAAGATGGCGGCAATCTGCTCGTAACCTTCTTTCTTGGCTACACTGGCAAAATAAGTATAACGCATGCGGGCCTGTGATTCGCCGGCAAATGAAGTCATCAGATTCTTCTCTGTACGGGTTCCTTTCAAACTCTTTTCCATAATCAATATCCTTTTATTAGTTTATATTTATAATTGGTATCTCAATCGTTTCTTACGATTTTTCTTTTGACATTGCAAAGATAAGAATTTATTTTCAAAGTTGTAATAATTACAAATCTTTTTTGAGTTAAGAAATCATAATGTCCGAAACTCGGTGTCCAAAAGCTTTCCGAAGCATGCCGCTAAAGGTAAATACTTCTTTTGAAAAGTACAAGGATTTACGTTTTTTTTAAGAACAATCCTCAAAAGGGAGTGCCGTTACAGCACTCCCTTGCTTGAGGGTAATTCATAATGGTAAATATCGCGTTTCACGGCCATGCGGATGCTGCGGCCCAAAGCCTTGAAGATGCCTTCGATCTTGTGGTGCTCGTTGTCGCCACGGGCCTGGATATTCAGATTCATGCCGGCGGCGTCGCTCAGACTCTTGAAGAAATGGAAGAACATCTCGGTAGGCATGCTGCCGATATACTCGCGGTGGAACTCGGCATCCCACACGATCCAGGGACGGCCTCCGAAGTCGAGCACCACCTGACACAGGCTGTCGTCCATCGGAAGGGTGAAGCCGTAACGCTCGATACCGCGCTTGTCTCCCAGGGCCTTGCGCAGGCATTCTCCCAGAGCCAGGGCCACATCTTCAATGGTGTGGTGCTCGTCTACCTGCAGGTCACCGTGCATGCGGATATCCAGGTCGAGACGGCCGTGGCGGGCTATCTGCTCCAGCATGTGGTCAAAGAAACCGATACCGGTATCGATGTGGCAGATGCCTTGTCCGTCCAGATTCAGGCGCACGCGGATATCGGTCTCCGAGGTGGTGCGCTCCACTTCCACACAGCGCTCGCCGGCATAGAGGATCTCGGCGATCTGATCCCAGTTGTCAACATAGGTAATGGCGGGATGATCGAAGGAATTCTCGTCACGCTCCTTCAGAATAAGGGCCTTGCAGCCGAGATTCAGGGCCAGCTGGGCATCGGTCTCCCGGTCACCGATCACATAGCTGCCGGCCAGATCGTAGCTGCCGTCCATATACTCGGTGAGCATGGCGGTGCCGGGCTTGCGGGTCGGCTCGTTCTGCTCGGGCAGGGTGCAGTCGATATGGGCGTTCTTGAAGAAAACGCCTTCTGTGGCAAACACACTGAGCATCAAGGTATGAACGGGCATAAAGTCCTCATAGGGGAAAGCAGGGGTTCCCAGACCGTCCTGGTTGCTCACCATGATAAAGTCATAATCCAGATTCTTGGTGATGAAATGCAGGTTCCGGATCACGCCGGGCTTGAAAAGCAGTTTCTGAAAGGAATCTACCTGAAAATCTTCGGGCTCACAGATCAGTGTGCCGTCACGGTCGATAAAAAGCAATCGCTTCTTGTTCATGTTTTTCGTTGTTTATAAGATTAATATTGTCGTAAAGCGGCCAGTAAGGCGCTGTTTTCGTCTTTGGTTCCGATAGTCACCCGCAGGCAGTCGCCGCACAGTTCGATCTTGCTGCGGTTGCGCACAATGATGCCGCGCTCCACCAGATAGCGGTAGATGCGGTCGGCTCCGTCCACACGGGCCAGGAAGAAGTTGGCGTCACTGGGATACACGCAGCGGCACAGGGGCAGCTCGGCAAAGGCACGCATCATCTGGCCGCGCTCTTCCTTCAGGGTGGAGATCCATTTCTCGATCTCGAAACGGTGGTCGAGCTGGCTCAATGCCTGGTCTTGGGTCAGCTGGCTGATATTATAGGGGTACTTTACCTTATTAAATAGGGCGATGATCTCGGGAGAGGCAAAAGCCATGCCGAGACGGATGGCGGCAGAGGCCCAGGCCTTGGAGAAGGTGTTCAGCACGATCAGATTGGGATAGCGCTGCAGATCCAGACGGAAGGGACGCTGCTGGGAGAAGTCGGAATAGGCTTCGTCGATCACCACAATACCGTCAAACTGCTCCAACAGACGCTCCATCTCCGGACGGGAGAGGTCGTTGCCGGTAGGGTTGTTGGGCGAACAGAGGAAGATGGCCTTGGTATGCTCGTCGCAAGCGGCCAGCAGATCGTCGGCACGGAAGCAGTAGCTGGCATCCAGGGATACCTTGCGGTAGGCCACATTGTTGATGTCGGCACAGACTTCATACATGCCATAGGTGGGTGAGATGGCCACGACATTGTCCACGCCGGGCTCACAGAACACACGGAACACCAGGTCGATGGCTTCATCACTGCCGTTGCCCAGGAAAATGCTGGCGGCAGGCACTTCCTTGATGCGGGAAAGGGTCTGCTTCAGGTGGAGCTGCAGCGGGTCGGGATAACGGTTGTAGGGGGCGTTGTAGGGATTCTCGTTGGCATCGAGAAATACCGTGGCTTCCACTCCTTTATATTCGTCGCGCGCGGAACTGTAGGGTTTCAGGCGCCAGATATTGGGGCGCACAAGTTGTTCCAGATTTTTCATATCGATCTTTTTTTAAGGGTTTACAGACTGTTCAGACGAAGGGTCATGGCGTTCTTGTGGGCATCGAGATGTTCGTTGGCGGCCATGACGGCTACCGTAGGACCGATGCGGCGTACCCCTTCGGGGGTGAGTTCCTGGAAGGTGATCTTACGGTGGTAGCTGTCGAGATTGACACCGCTGTAGGCCGTGGCATAGCCGTTGGTCGGCAGGGTGTGGTTGGTACCGGACGCATAGTCGCCGGCACTCTCGGGAGTCCACGAACCGAGGAAGACACTGCCGGCATTGACCACGCCTTGCGCCAGCTCCAGATAGTCGGCGGTCTCGATGATGAGGTGCTCGGGAGCATAGCGGTTGGTCAGGGCCAGGGCTTCGGCACGGTCGCGCACCAGAATGATCTTGCTGCTCTCCAGAGCACGGCTGGCAATTTCCTGACGGGGCAGCTGCGCCAGCTGACGCTCCACTTCGGCAACAACCTGCGGAATCAGTTCCTCGGAGGTGGTGACCAGCAGCACCTGACTGTCCACACCGTGCTCGGCCTGGGACAGGAGATCGGCGGCCACAAAGTCGGGACGGGAGGTCTCGTCGGCCAGCACTTCCACTTCCGACGGACCGGCAGGCATGTCGATGGCTACATCGTGCAGGGATACCTGCTGCTTGGCGGCGGTGACATACTGGTTGCCGGGACCGAAGATCTTGTAGACCTTGGGCACGGATTCGGTACCGTAGGCCATGGCACCGATGGCCTGCACCCCGCCGGCCTTGAAGATTTTGCTCACGCCGGCCACACGGGCGGCATAGAGAATGGCGGGATGGATCTTGCCCTCACGGTTGGGCGGCGTGCAGAGTACGATTTCTCCGCAACCGGCAATGCGGGCGGGGGTGGCGAGCATCAGCACCGTAGAGAACAGGGGGGCGGTGCCGCCGGGGATATAGAGTCCCACCTTTTCAATGGGGACGTATTTCTGCCAGCAGGTCACTCCTTCGGTCACCTGTACGGGACGGCTCTCGAAACGCTGGGCGGCATGGAACTTCTCAATGTTCGCATGGGCCTGACGCAGGGCTTCCTTCAGTTCGTCGGACACCAGGCGGTCGGCCTCGTCCCACTCGGCATCGCTCACGGCCAGACTGTCCAGACGGACATGGTCAAACCGTTCTTCGTATTCTTTCACAGCCTCGTCACCACGGCCGCGCACAGCCTGCAGTACTGTGCGCACGGTGTCGTTCAGCGTGGTGACATCCAAAGCCGGACGACGGAGCAGTTCCTCCCATTGGGAGGGATCGGGATATCGGATAATATTCATGGTTTCTGTCTTTATATATATTCATGTATCGGGTGAGGAATCACTAGAGAATCATTTTCTCTACCGGAAGTACCAGAATGCCTTGCGCGCCAAGTTCCTTCAGACGGCTGATGATGTCCCAGAAGCGTTTCTCGTCGAGCACGGTGTGCACACTGCTCCATCCTTCCTGAGCCAGTGGCATCACGGTAGGACTCTTGGCTCCGGGCAGTACCGCCACCACATCGGCCACCTTGTCGGTAGGCACGTTCATCAGCACGTATTTCTTGTCCTCGGCACTCTTCACGGCCTCGATGCGGAACAGAAGTTCGTCCAGAATGGCGCGTTTCTCTTCCGACATTCCCTTGTGACCGATCAACAGGGCCTCGCTCTGCATCACGACTTCCACTTCCTTCAGGTTGTTGCTCACCAAAGTGGAACCGGAGCTGACAATATCGAAGATGGCATCGGCCAGACCGATACCGGGAGCGATCTCCACCGAACCGGTGATGACGTGGATCTCGGCCTCTACCCCATTCTGTTGCAGATAGCTCTTCAGGATGCCGGGATAGGAAGTGGCGATCTTCTTGCCGGCAAACCAGCTCAGACCGGGATAGTCCTCGGCCTTGGGAATGGCCAGCGACAGGCGGCACTTGCTGAAGCCCAACGGACGCACGATCTCGGCGTCTTCGGCACGCTCGGCAAACTCGTTGTGGCCCACAATACCGACATCGGCCACTCCGGTAGCTACCGACTGCGGAATATCGTCATCGCGCAGATAAAGCACTTCGACAGGGAAATTGGAGGACTGTACCAGCAGGGTACGCTTGCTGGAACTTACTTTGATTCCGGCCTCACTCAGGAGCGCCATGGTGTCTTCAAAAAGACGGCCTTTGGATTGTACGGCAATTCTTAACATATTCTTTCGTTTTAATTAGGTTTTTCGTTTACGGATCTGACAGATACAAAAAAAAGGCTTGCGGTTACCCGGCAAGCCTCTATATTCTGATCTGGACTATCTGCATAGCCTCATCGCCTACCGAGTAGTTACACGTTAGGATGATGATGATGGTATGTAGCGTTCAGACAAATCATATCTGTGTTTTTTTATTTCATCGCCACAAATATAGAAAAAAAATCGGAATATTCCAACAAAAAAACCTATTTTTTTACATTTCGTAATCCACACACGAACGGGCCACCTTGTAGGGACCGATGATCGAAGCCGCCGCCACATGGTCGGGATGAACCGCATAGGCACGGACATCGTCCAGACTGTCGAACTCACTGTAGAGAGCCAGATCGAAGGTCTCGGAAGGGTTGATGTTAATGCCCACCTCCACACTGCGGAGGAATGGGATGGTGGCCGGAAGGGTCTCGATGGCTGTCTTGAAATCGTGCATCACCTGCTGCTTCAATGCCGGATCCATGTCCGGAGAAAGCTGAAAAAGTACAATATGTTTTACCATAACCGTTTGTTTTTTGTGGTTTCTTTTCTGTTTTTCCTTATTTATTGATTACCTTTGCGATAATCTGTACGCAAAAGTTTTCTGCGAACAAAGATAATAGAAAAGAACCGATTCCAAACGATAAAAACAATTATTTTATGCTGATCATAGGTATTGCCGGAGGTACAGGCTCCGGAAAAACAACGGTAGTGAAGAAAATCGTGGAAAGCCTGAACGGAAAGCATGTGGCTGTCATTCCGCAGGATTCGTATTACAACGACACCAGTGAACTGACCATGGAGGAAAGAAGGCTGATCAATTTTGACCATCCGGACGCCTTCGACTGGGATCTGCTGATCGAACAGATCGGTATGCTCAAGAACGGACAGGCCATCGAACAGCCTACCTATTCGTACCTGATCTGTAACCGGTTGCCGGAAACCGTACATGTGGAGCCGCAGCCGGTCATCATCGTGGAGGGCATCATGGCCCTGGCCAATGAGCAGCTACGCGACCTGATGGATGTGAAGATCTTTGTGGACGCGGACGCGGACGACCGTCTGATCCGGGTCATCCAGCGCGACATCATCGAACGGGGACGCACGGCGGAGATGGTCATCGACCGTTATCAGAAGGTGCTCAAACCCATGCACCTGGAGTTTATCGAACCGACCAAGCGGTATGCCGACCTGATCGTACCTCAGGGGGGCAACAACCTGCAGGCCATTGAACTGCTGAAGACCTTTATCGCACATAAAAGCAAGAATGAGACATTATAAATACGGCAGGGCATGGATTCATGCCCTGTTTTTCTGTAAAATCGGCACCCTGGCTCTCCTGACCGGGGCCTGCCTCTCGCCGGAGAAACAGGAACGGGAGGTGTCTTATGAGACCATCGCCGGAAACAAGGAGATCACGGCGGACTATGACCTGCCGCAGATTCTGGAAAGCGGAGAGCTGATTGCCGTGACCCTGAGCGGACCGGACACGTATTACGAATACCGGGAAAAGGCGATGGGACTGCAGTATGAGCTGGCGGAACGCTTCGCCACCCGGATCGGCGCCAGCCTGCGCATCGAAGTGGTGCGGGATACGGCGGAACTGATCCGGCGCATCACAAACAATGACGCGGATCTGATCGCTGTGGAAATGGACATCAGACCGTATGCGCAGCAGCTGACCGCCTGCGGCGCCTTCACGACAACGGAAGGCAACAACCGGAAATCATGGGCCGTGGGAAAAGGGGCGCCCGAACTGGCGAAAGCGCTGGACGAGTGGTACCGGCCGGAACTGAAGAAGGCCGTGCAGGAGGAGGAACAGCGCCGCTTCCTGCCGCAGTTCAGCGTGCGCCGGAAACCGAGAGCGCCTTTCCTGTCCCGCAGCCAGGGAATCATCTCGCCGTATGACGCGCACTTCAAGCGTCACGGAGGGGCCATCGGCTGGGACTGGCGGCGCAGTGTTACCAGGAGTCGGCCTTTGACCCGAACGCGGTATCCTGGGCGGGAGCACAGGGACTGATGCAGATCATGCCGTCCACCGCACAGCACCTGAACCTGCCGATGGAGCAGATCTATCATCCGGAAAAGAACATACAGGCCGCCGCGCGGTATCTGAGGGAGCTGGAATACAAATTTTCCGACATCCAACCCAGAACGGAACGTATGTGGTTTGCCCTGGCGGCCTACAACGGAGGAGCCGGACACATCCAGGATGCCCGGACACTGGCCCGGCAGGCAGGAAAGAACGCCAACCGCTGGGACGAGGTGAAGCATTTCGTGCTGCGCCTGAGCAACCCGGGATACTATAACCGCAAGGAGGTGCGCTTCGGATATATGCGAGGCAGCGAGACGTATCAGTATGTGGAGAGCATCCGACAGAGATGGAGAGAATACCAACGGGTGGCCAAACCGGAACGGGTACCCCAGAAAGCGAAAGGAGAAAGGAAAAAGAAATTCAGATGAACGCATTTTTTGAGGAAATAAAGGAAAACGAACAGGAACAGGAAGGACTCACCGGGAAATACCGGAAACTGGCGGCCCTGACGGACCGGCTGGTGGTGGAGATGACCCGGGATTTTGCCGTGGAATTCACATCGATGACGGGACGGCTCTACACGCTGTGCCGGACCACCGGATACGAACACCGGGATCTGGCACGGTTCCGCAAGAACGCCACGGAAGTGGCCCGGGGAAGCCGGACGGCGGAACCGGAGGAGTATGCGCATGACCTGAAGGCGGTGTGCGAGGCGGTGGCTTTCTTCACCGGGGAACCGGTGCCGGAGGAACTGCGACAGCGGCTGCCTCTCGGGAAAAGGGCAGAAAGGAAACGTGCGCCGGAAGAGGACTTTGCCCGAAAAATCAGAATCACCGTTACGGGATGGGACGATACGTTTGTCTATGGAGCGGACCGCGAACAGCCGGACGGCGAGGAGATCCGGGCCCGATACCGGCAGGAGGACGGGGCCTTTGACGACCTCACGGACTGGCTCTACGAAGGGGCACAGCTGAACCTGCTCTCGGTGACCTTCTCCGAAGAGGAGGGACAGCGCACCGCGCATCCCAAACTGCTGATCCTGGACCCGGACTTCCTGATCGACATCACGGCCATCTGTCAGTGCTACAAACCGTACGGCTGTCATGTGCTGAATCATCTGATCAACAAATTTACTCCGGCACCCCGCTCGGCAGCCTTGCAGCTGGGTAATCTGGCCAACCAGTTTCTGGACGCGTGCGTGCACGACAACGGACTGGAGGAGAAAAGCGAGGCGGAAGCCTATCAGGAGGCGCTGCTCCAGAGCTTCGAGACATCACCGATCGAATATACCACCCTGCCGGACATCAACCAGGCGTTCTTCGAACAGGCACGCCGGCAGTTTCATCACATCCGGGAGGTGGTCCGCAAGAAATTTACCGCCGAAGAGATTGACATCGAACGGCAGGACGTGCAGCTGGAACCGTCTTTCCTGTGTGAGGCGCTGGGCCTGCAGGGACGACTGGACCTGCTGGTGAACGACAGCAGCAAGATTGTGGAACTGAAAAGCGGAAAGGCCGACGAATTCCCGAAAATCAGACCGAAAGAGGAGCATGCCCTGCAGATGGCGCTCTACAAGGAGATTCTTTATTATAATATGGAGGTGCCGCACGACGCAGTACAGACGTATCTGCTCTACTCACGCTACCCGCTGCTGTATCATATCCGGCACTCGAACACGGAGCTCAGACAGGCACTGGCCCTGCGTAACCGGATCGTGGGACTGGAGCGGATGCTCCGGGACGGACACTCACGCCAGGTGGTGGAAGAGCTGGACGAACAGGTGCTCGTGGCACCGGAGATGCGCGAAAGCAGATTCTACCGACAGTATCTGAGACAGGACCTGACGGAGATGATCGGACGCCTGAAAAACGCGAAGGAAATCGAGAAAGAATATTTTCATACGTTCCTGGCTTTCATGGAACGCGAACAGTTCCTTTCCAAAATCGGAGACGACCAGCCGGATTCGGGAAGGGGATTCGCCGAACTGTGGAACCGGGATACCGTCACCAAACAGGGCAACGGCAATATCCTGACGGACCTGAAGCTGACTCCGCTCTTTGACCGGCAGGGGGCCGTGACAGGCATGGATCTGGAGATGCCGGAATACGCGGAGGACTTCCTGCCGAATTTCCGCAACGGGGATTCGGTGCTGCTCTACGAGCGGAACACGGAACAGGACTCGGTGGTCAACAAACAGGTATTCCGCTGCCAGATCGAGGAGATGGGCACCCGCTATGTGCGGGTGCGCCTGGCCTACAAACAGAAGAACGCGCAGGTGTTTCACCCGCAGGCGCTCTATGCCCTGGAACCGGGATACGCCGACAGCAGCTACACTCAGGCGTACCGGGGACTGTACAGTCTGCTGCTGGCTCCCCAGGAACGGAGGGACCTGATCCTGGGACAACGGAAACCGGTAACGGACCGGAGCATCGCCCTGAAGGGGAAATTCGACAACCCGGAAATCGGGGACATCGTGCGCAAGGCCATGCAGGCCAAGGATTACTTCCTGCTCGTGGGACCGCCGGGAACGGGAAAGACCTCGGTGGCCCTGAAAGCCATGGTGGAGGAACTGCTGCGTGACAGCGGACGGAAAAACCTGCTGCTCATGGCCTATACCAACCGGGCGGTGGACGAGATCTGCCAGATGCTCGAGGGACTGGACGAACAGCCGGAATATGTGCGCATCGGACAGGAACTGAACTGCGAACCGGCATACCGCCACCGCCTCATCAAATACAAGATCCGGGAAGCGCAGAACCGGAAACAGATTTTCGACCTGCTGGAACCGGTACAGATTTTCGTGGGTACCATCAGCAGCATGGCGGGACGGAGCGAACTGTTTGAGCTGAAACGCTTCGACACGGCCATCATCGACGAGGCCTCGCAGGTGCTCGAACCGCAACTGCTGCCGCTGCTGTGCGCCACCACTTCCCTACCCGACCCGAGCTACTGCAGCAATCCGTGCGCCATCGGGAAATTCATCCTCATCGGCGACCACAAACAGCTGCCGGCCGTCGTGTTGCAGAACCCGGCACGCTCGGAGGTATACAGCGAGACCCTGAAAGGCATCGGACTGACCAACTGCCGCAACTCGCTCTTCGAACGGCTGCACACCCTGCAGCAGATCCTGCATACGGAGCAGGACACCGTGGCCTGGCTGCACCGCCAGGGACGGATGCACGAGGACCTGAGCGAATTCGTGAACCGGCATTTCTATAACCGGCAGCTGGGCGTCGTGCCGCTGCCACACCAGCAGGGACCGCTGCCGCACCGTTACGAAGGCACGGACCCGTGGAAGCGGAGAGTGGCCGAACGGCGACTGGACTTCATTCCGGTGGTCCCGACGGAATACGGAGAGAACAACAAGGTGAACCGGGAGGAAGCGACGGTCATCGGACAGCTGGTGGAGGCGCTGTACCGCCTGCACGAACAGGAAAAGGACTGGAACCCGGCCCGGCAGATCGGCATCATCGTGCCTTTCCGGGGACAGATCGCCATGATCCGGAAGGAACTGGAGGAGAGGAAACTGGAGGACTGCGGACAGATCACCATCGACACGGTGGAACGCTATCAGGGCAGCCAGCGGGACGTGATCCTGTTCAGCACCACCATCCGGCAGCCGTATCAGCTGGAAGTGCTGTCGGCACCGGTGCAGACCGAAGGACAGTGGGTAGACCGCAAGCTGAACGTGGCGCTCACCCGGGCACGCAAGCAGTTTTTCATGACGGGCAACCCCGTCCTGCTGGAACGGGCCCCGGCCTATCGGGAACTGATCGACTATATTCAGGAAAGCATCAAGAAATATATGGAAAAATAAGGACAATAGCGCCACAGGACCCGAAGCGGATACCTGTGGCGCTATTTTATTGATAAACAACCATTTATCACTTCTTAAAAATTCGTCGGGACCATTTTGAAAAATCGACGGGACCAAATGAAAAAATCGTCCCGTCGATTTGTTCATTTCGACGGGACGATTTTCCGGTAAGGAAAAGGCCGGACCTTTTCCTTGTATTTTTCTTTACAAAACAAGCTTTCCGGAAGGGTGTTCCGCCTTTAGCGGCGCACAAAACCGATCTTCAGGTTGAGCTTGAAATAATAGAGCTTGTTCTCACGCTCCAGATAGCCGTACTTGTCTTTGTCGGGAAGCCCCTTCTCCAGACGGGTATGGGTGAACAGATAATCGGCAAACACATCCTTGTCGGACTTCTGATAAACCACCACACGACCGTCGGCACCGACCATCAGGATACCGGATACGGCACTGTCCCGGCCGGTGTAGATCTTGGCCGGACGGAGTCCCAGCGCCAGAGCCACCAGGAACTGCTTCATCTTATGGCGGTAATAACCGTGTTTCTGGATCAGCTCCGTCTTGATCTTCAAAGGATTGCGCTCCTCAATCAGGGCGGTCAGCTCGTCAATGCGGGCAATCTGGTCCAAGTGGAAAATGCGCAGCATCTCACACAGCACCCGGGGGAAATGCAGATCGATCATGTGCAGGTTGCTGCGGAACACACGGTCGCACACATCGCTGTACTTGAAGATGCCGCCCATACTCTCGATATACAGCATGCGGCGGGCCACTTCGGCGGGATTGTCGGGATCGTCGGTATAGTTGATCTTGTATACGGCCGGCTGGGAGAAACGGATACCGGTCTGCTCCATCTTCAGGTTGGCCGTGCGGCCTCCGTCGAGCAGCGGATCGGTGGCACAGAGGCGCGAATAGATGCGCAGGCCCACCAGCGGAGCCTCGGGATGCCAGAAAGCCACATACAGATCGGTACGGTCGTCGGTCATGGCCTCCAGATCGTAGATGCGCACGGCATTCAGAAAGCCTTCCACACCCTCGGGAGCCTCGATCTCCTCATCGTGCACGGTGGACAGGGCTTCCAGAATCATGTCGGCCACCGTAGCGAAATCCTCACGGGGAAAGCGCTCGTCGATCTCAGCGCCCTGAATGTGAATCTCCTCGGCACCGATCACATAGCGGCGTGTGCCGTCGTGCTCCTGACGCTGCACCAGCGCCACGGGCAGACGCGCCCCTTCGGTACCTTCGGCGGTACCGGCTGCCAGATATCCTTGCGACAGGATGGTGAAAAACGTATACAGTTCACTCCATTCTCTTCGTGTAGCGGTCATCATTGTCTTGTCTGTTTCGTTTGGTAAATAACTGTTTTTTTACTGATTTATGTGCAAATGTAACTATTTATGAGGAAAAAACCTAAAATGGCTTTTCTTTTCAGAACGAATGAGAATTTTATTATGTATATTTGCCTGAAAAATAGAACACCAACAAGAAGAGCGTTTATGATTACCATCAAAGAGCTATATAGAATAGGACAAGGCCCCTCGAGCAGTCATACCATGGGACCCCGCAAGGCGGCCGAACAGTTTCTGGCAAAGCATCCCGATGCCTGCCGGTTTGAAGTGACCCTATACGGCAGCCTGGCAGCTACCGGAAAAGGACATATGACAGATGTGGCCATTCTGGACGTGCTGGGCCAGGAGCGTACGGAAATTATCTGGGAACCGAAGACATTCCTGCCCTTCCACCCCAACGGCATGAAATTCCGTGCCCTGGACGCCGAAGGAAAGGGCGGCGAACCCTGGACCGTGTTCAGCGTGGGCGGAGGCGCCCTGGCCGAAGAGGGACAGCAGCAGGTGGACTTTCCGGAGATCTACGAGATGAACTCGGCTACCGAGATCATGAACTGGTGCATCAGTACCGGCAAGAGTTACTGGGAATATGTGCAGGAATGTGAGGATCCGGATGTGTGGGACTACCTGCGCGAGGTGTGGAGAGTCATGAAAGAGGCCGTGGAATGCGGACTGGACAAGGAAGAAGTGCTGCCGGGACCGCTGAACCTGAGAAGAAAGGCGTCCTCATATTTCGTACGTGCCGAAGGCTATCAGTCGTCCATGAAGACCCGGGGACTGATCTTCGCCTATGCCCTGGCCGTGAGCGAGGAGAACGCGGGCGGAGGCATCATCGTCACCGCGCCGACCTGCGGTTCGTGCGGTGTCCTGCCGGGTGTGCTCTATCATCTGTACAAATCACGCAACATGAGCGAGAAGCGCATCATCCGGGCACTGGCCACAGCGGGACTGTTCGGAAACATCGTCAAGAAGAACGCGTCGATCTCCGGCGCCGAAGTGGGCTGTCAGGGTGAAGTGGGCGTGGCCTGCGCCATGGCGGCGGCAGCGGCCAACCAGCTGTTCGGCGGCAGTCCGGCACAGATCGAATATGCGGCGGAGATGGGACTGGAGCATCATCTGGGACTGACCTGCGACCCGGTATGCGGACTGGTGCAGATCCCTTGTATCGAGCGGAACGCATATGCGGCGGCACGGGCCATGGACGCCAATTCGTATGCCATGTTTACCGACGGCACACACCGGGTATCGTTTGACAAGGTGGTGGAAGTGATGAAGCAGACCGGACATGACCTGCCTTCGCTGTACAAGGAAACGAGCGAGGGCGGACTGGCCCAGAGCTTCAAGCAGATGTGGGACCTGAGAAACCACAAGATCTGAAAAAGGAAACCTGATACAGAAAACCAATAAAGAACGCTCCCTTCTCCGGCACCGTCCGGGGAGGGGAGCGTTTCTTTATAGGTCAGCGCTGCAGGTATTCCAGCAGGCCTGCACAGGCATCTTCCAGCAGATCGAGCACCCGCTCGAAACCCTGGTCGCCGCCATAATAGGGATCGGGCACATGATCCGCACCGGGATGGTTGCGGCAGAAATCGGTCATGCGGAACAGCTTGCGCTCTTCCTCCACTCCCGGAGCCCGGTCGCGCAGGGCATCCATATTGCTCTCGTCCATACCGATGATCATATCAAAATCAAAAAAGTCCTGATAGGTCACAGGGCGGGAACGGTGCGTCAGCTCATAACCGCGGCGGGCGGCATGCAGACGCATACGGGAATCGGGCAGATCGCCCTGATGGTAATTGCTGATACCGGCCGAATCGAGCACAAACTCCGATTCCAGACCGGCCTTGCGGACCACCTGACGCATCACCTCCTCGGCAGAAGCGGAACGGCAGATATTTCCCAGACAGACAAACAGGATTCTATGTTTCCGGTTATTATCCAACGAATGATTATCTTTCATGATTATTTCGGTTTACATTACACTTCAGTCGCTGCAAAAATAGCAAATTTATGGATAATACAACCCATAAATGCATATAGAAGCGATATACCTTTATGAAGAACTGCTTATCTTTGTATCCAGACACAAAACATATACCTGATTATCTAATATTTTAAAACCAAAATATCATGAAAAAGTATCTGTATCAGTTTTGTACGGTAAAAGTAAACTCTCCATTGCATTCGCCATAGGTGGCACCCGAACTACCGATAATGCTTCCGCTGTAACCCAGACCGGGAGACGTCAGCGATCCGCTGTAGGCCTCTCCCTGACCGGAAAACTTGTAACGGGCATAGAAGGTCACCTTGTAAGTACCGGTACGGGCATCTGGCGCCAGCTTGTAACCCAGCACCGGATCGGACGGCTGATGGTCGTAAATGAGTTCCTGCTTCTGGGTGCAGACCACAGAATCATAGCTGTCGGTAATGGTCCACTGATAATAGGTTCCGTTGAGCAGGGTACCTTTGGACAGCTGTTTCGCCGTAATCGTGATGGAATCGTTCGGTGCCGGAGCGGCCGGATCAATCAGGAAACCGGCAAAGGTAGGCATCCGGGAGGTGTAATCCTTCTCCTCACAGGAAGTAAAGGCGGCCAGCAGGGTAACACCGGCAAACGCGGAGAGCAGTCCCCGCATCAAATTCTTGTTCTTACGCATAGTCTTTCTTATTTTGTTTTGTTGTTTTGTTCTGGGTCGGATAACCCCGGAAAGGTTTTCAGCTCCTGATACAGACGCTGTACGGGAAGTCCCATCACATTGAAGTAGGAACCGTGGATACCGGTGACGCCCACAAAACCGATCCATTCCTGAATGCCGTAGGAACCGGCTTTGTCAAAGGGACGGTAATGATCGACGTAATAGGCAATCTCTTCCTCAGAAAGAGCGGCAAAGGTCACTTCGGTGGTCACCGAAAAGGAACGGAGATGCTCCCGGCTCTGAAGGGTCACGCCGGTGATCACCTGATGGGTGCGTCCGGCCAGGGCACGCAGCATGGCACAGGCTTCATCCCGGTCGTGCGGCTTGCCGAACACCCGGCCGTCAATATACACAATGGTATCGGCGGTGATGAGCAGTTCGTCCGCGGCCAGGGTAGCACGGTAGGCGCGGGCCTTGGCCGAAGCGATATAGACAGCGATTTCCGGACCGGAAAGGCCGTCGGGGTAAGATTCGTCGATACCCGGAATCACCCGTGTCTCGAACGTAAGCCCCAGTCCCGCCAACAGTTCCCGGCGGCGGGGCGAATTGCTGGCCAGAATCATCCGGTAAGCAGATAAGTGTGCGAACATATGATTTTCTTGAAGTAATGACAATATTTTTAAACCGGTTCAGAGGACGGCTCACCAGCCGAAGGCCTCAGGATCGCTCATCCATTTGTGCTGGGCACGGAGTACCTGCTCGATGACGTCACGCCCGCAGCCTTCCCCACCGGCACAATGGGAGATATACAGGGATATGGAACGGATTTCGGGCGCCGCGTCCGACGGGCAGCAGGGACAGCCGCAGCGGGACAGCACCTCGTAGTCGGGAATGTCATCGCCCATGTAGAGCACGTCCTCGTCACGAAGACCGTATTTCTCGAGAAAAGCCTCGTAGGTGTTGATCTTCACGGCGCATCCCATATAGACATCGGGCACACCCAGCCCCTCATAACGCCGGCGCACGGCCGCCGAACGGCCCCCGGTGATGATGGCCACATGAAGCCCCATCCGGACCGCCAGCTGAATCGCATAGCCGTCCTTGATATTCACCGTACGCATCGGTTCGCCCTCGGGATGAAGCACGATGGTCTGACCGCTCAGCACACCGTCCACATCAAAGGCCAGGGCCTTGATTTTCTTCAGGTCGTAATTGATCATATTGACTGTTTTTCGGAATTTTGTTTCTGAGCCTCTTCATGAATGCTCCGGCTCATGAGTTCATAAATATCGTGACAGAGCGGACGGTCCTGCAACTGGGCCAGCTGGGCGTCGAGCACATTGCGGTCGTAGCGCACGGCCGGACCGGTCTGGGCCTCGGCAGGTGACAGACGATGCACCTTGGCCGCCGTCTCGTCAATCAGAGGCAACAGGGCCTCGAAAGGAATTCCCTCCTCAGCCAGCAGATTGCCGGCAAGCGTATAGCAGTGGTTCACAAAATTACAGGCAAAGACCGCCGAGAGATGAAGCTTGCGGCGGGCAGACGACGTGAGGGAATATACCCGGGCAGACACCGACGAGGCCAGTGCCGTCAGTTCGGCGGCAAAAGCCGGCGACGAGGCTTCCAGAAAAAGAGGTACCGCACGCATATCGAGCGGACGGCCGTGCGAGAAGGTCTGCAGCGGATAGAAGACACCATAACGGCTCAACCCCAGTCCCTCGAACACAGACAAAGGGATGCTGCCGGCCGTATGCAGGAAAGCGCCGGCTCCGCAGCGGGGAGCCAGAGCGGCGACCAGTTCCGGAAGGACGGCGTCCTTGACCGAAAAGAAATAATAGTCGGCATCGGGAACCACGGACGACAGGTCGGTGGTAAAGGAAGCTTGCAGCATCCCGGCCAGCGCCGCGGCGGAAGCTTCGGTACGGCTGTATACCTGAAGGGTTTTCAGTCCGGCTCCGGCCAGAGCGGGTGCCAGATGCGTGGCGACGCGCCCGGCACCGATCCATACGATTGTTTTCTGCTCCATAATCCTACACTCCGGTGTCCGCGTCGGACGACGCATAATGATTCAGATGGACCTTGTCCCATTTCAGACTCTCGGGATCGAAGGGAGAGCGCTCCCGGGCCTTATGTCCCAGAGCGACCAGGGAAAGTACCCGCAAATGATCGGGGATCTGCAACAGGCGGCGCACCTCATCCTCGGCAGAAGCGCCCCCGGCCGTATGGCGGTTACGGATCTGCACCCAACAGGCACCCAGACCGCAGTCCTCGGCCTGAAGCAACAAATAAGTGGTGGCTACGGAAGCGTCCTCCACCCAGACATCGCTGACGGAA
>OKWR01000760.1_pt1 | contig 28601 bp, 21 predicted proteins | sample 1607101 | NCBI WGS metagenome assembly OKWR01 (sample SAMN04414076, study PRJEB24778) | human gut metagenome | material: faecal | host: Homo sapiens
TGAGAAACCCATTGGTAGAGTTAAATATGCGCTAATTTAATTCCGCCAACGAGTTAACATAAACCATTAACTGTTTTTTACAATCTTTGATCTGCGTCAGTTAGGATATACTGATGCAGGAAGAATTTTATAATCCATTAAAAACCATGAGTAAGGAAAAGGAGAAAAAGCCGGGTTATTCCCTTTGTTTGTCATTTGGAATGCTTTTCGGTGTGATCTTAGGATCTGCTATGGGAAAGTTGGCCGTAGGCATGGCTATCGGCTATATGTTTGGCACCATGTATTATCTCTTGTTTTCAAAGTCGGATGACCATGCTGACAAAGACGATAGACCGTAGTAAGATACATTGTTGTACATTATGATTGTATTATTGCTTCCTGTTTTAGTATTTTCTACCTGTTAAAGCCTTATCAAAGTGGTATTAGAGAAAGGCATATTGGTATCTGATATATCTGGTAACTTTCCGAAATTTGCATTTATAAAAATGGAAAGGTCATGACGGTATGCATCAAATCCCTTATTAAAAATATGAATCTTGTAATCGGATGTACAATCGGATGCAACTATTGCTATGCAAGAAATAACTGCAATCGGTTTCACATGACGGACAACTTCTCTGTTCCTGAATATATGAGCCGGAAGTTGCGTCTTATTGATAATCCTACGTCACATGTCTGGCTGCTCACAGGAATGAGTGATTTCTCAGATTGGAAACCTGCTTGGACGGAAGAAATATTCAGTCGTATAGCTATGAATCCGCAACACGCATATATTTTTCTGACCAAACGTCCTGAACGAATCGACTTTCAGACAGATGATGACAATGTGTGGATGGGAGTTACCGTGACCAGAGCTTCCGAAAAGAAACGGTTAAGTGATTTGAAGGAACATATTCGTGCAAGACATTACCATGCTACTTTTGAACCTCTCTTTGAAGATGTAGGTGAGATTGATCTGAATGGATTTGACTGGATGGTAATAGGTACGGAAACAGGTAAAAGAAAAGGAAAAATAAACGCAAGGCCTGAATGGGTGCTCCATTTGGTAGAACAAGCGAAAAAGAATCACATTCCGGTATTTATGAAAGAAGACCTTCTGCCGATTATGGGAGAAGAACGGATGATTCAGGAATTACCGGAACAGTTTACAGAAAAAATATGGAAAAAGAAATAATCAGAGATATAGATGTACAGAGTGTGATGACCAAATCATCCTTGCCGGTAGGCGGTTTCTCGGTCAATCCTTACGTAGGCTGTCCGCATGCCTGCAAGTACTGTTATGCTTCGTTTATGAAACGGTTTACGGGGCATACAGAGCCTTGGGGCATGTTTCTCGATGTAAAGCATTGGAAACCTATGGATAATCCGCATAAGTATGACGGGCAGCGGATTGTTATTGGTTCTGTAACAGATGCATACAATCCTTATGAGGAAAAATTCTGCCGAACGCGCAAGCTGTTGGAAGAGCTTAAGGGCACAGATGCTGAAATCATGATTTGCACCAAATCCGATCTGGTACTGCGTGATCTGGACCTGCTGAAAAACTTCCGCAAGGTAACAGTCTCCTGGTCTGTAAACACTCTCGACGAACAGTTCAGATGTGATATGGATCGTGCCGTAAGTATTGAACGCAGGCTTGAAGCCATGAAACAGGTCTATAATTCCGGCATACGCACCGTTTGTTTTATTTCGCCGATTTTTCCGGGGATCACCGATGTAAAAGCTATCATTGATCGGGTAAAGGATTTTGCAGATCTGATATGGCTGGAAAACCTGAATCTTCGTGGGCAGTTCAAGAGAGATATCATGAATTATATACAGGAAAAACATCCGGAACTGATAACCTTGTACCAAGAAATCTATAACAGAAGAAAACAAGATTACTGGCAGGCTTTAGAGCAGGAAATTTCTGCATTTGCCCAAGCCGAAGGTTTTCCATATCGGGTAAATGATTTGCCTTATGGGCATTCCCTGAAAGGGAAACCTGTTCTGGTCAACTATTTCTATCATGAAAAAATAAGACTGAAAAAATAGGCTTACTTGATGGAACTGATAAATTCGCTGATAGTCTGTCCTGTCATTTGTTTGAAGAAGCGCATCAGATGATTAGCTTCAGAGAAATGTAAACGATATGCAATCTCTTTTACAGTCAATCCGGAAAACAGAAGATCACTTTTTACTTCTTGCAACAGACGTTGTTTCAGCAAATGAACGGCAGACAGCCCAAATTCACGCATAACCGCCTTGTTTAGCGATATCCTGCTGATATTCATCATTTCAGCATAATCGCTTACATGTGTTTTTTCTGCAATATGCTTTTCAAGCAATTCCTTGTACTGATAGGCATAATTGTTCAGAGGAGGGGTGAAAGGAAGATTGAAGAGTTTTGCATAAAATCTGTTCAGCACCAACAAAAACTGATACAAACAGGCAACAATCATATGATAGCTGTCTGCAATAGGTTCGCGCAATTCTTTTTTCATCTGTTTTAGCAGATGAAAAAATGGACGCATATCTTCTGCATTCATATCAAAAGAAGTGGGATAATTATGCTGATAACAATACTGCAGTCTGTACATGAAGTATTTGTCAGAAAGAAAGTTGTTGATAAACTCTTCCTGAAAGATAAGAAAGGTATAGTCCAGTTTTTCCAGATCTACGTGCCATTCCTGTAACTGGAATGGAGATACGACAAGAACCATATTGGGGTGCAGCTCAATTCTTTTGCCGGCTAACAGCATATAGCCTTCGGCCTGACGAAAAAAATAGAACTCGAAGAAATCGGTTTTATATTGCTTCTTGATATTGAACCAGCCTGCTTTTTCTGTACTGTCGGCAGTATTCAGCAGGAAATCTACACCGCAAGAACTTTTGGAATATTTCAATATAGAAATATGTTTTCCGCTTCCATCAGGAAATATTTTCTCTATGTCTTTATCTTTCATCCGCGCAATTTGTATAGCTCTGTTTCTGCTGAGCGTACTACAAAGATACAAAATGTGAATGAAACCATCGTAAAGAATCAGTATATCTGTCGTTTGTATTAGTCAAAATGAAATGGATATGGCTATTCATAACTGGAACTTGATTATGAAATTATTTATGCTTATTGGGGGCAGTGTCCAAGATTACCAATCTGGATGAACTGTTCGATTTCGAATAAAAGTCAGCCCGCTACCGGAATCCGGGAGCGGGCTGTTGCTTACTCTGTTCAGTCTGTCAGCAGAGTGATATCCTTGGTCGGTTTCTGGTATTTCTTTCCGGCGATGTAGTCTTTGGTGTCCTGTACCATCTTGTCGGTAACCTCAAAATGATAGTTGGCATAATCATTGATGTCATAAGTTCCGGTCACGAAGAATCCCCATTTCTCGAAGAAGTCGGTCAGGTCTGTCTGGAGCAGGTCGCACGAAACCTTGATGAATTCATACATGTTGTTGATGGAAGCGTTACGCTTTCCCTTGTCCGGGTTGTTGCGCATGTGTTCCATCAGGTCGGCATAGAAGTCCGGATAACCTTTCTCTTCGGCATACAGATACAGTTGCCAGAAAGGAACCAGTTTCTCAAACGGACCGCCGGCGCTCAGGATGAACGGCTTCTTTTCGGCATCGATGAAAATCTCGCGTGCCTTTTCATAGTTCTTGCTCTTGCTCAGTCGGCTGGGTTGTCCGGCCTTGCGGGCCACATACATGGTGAAGAGATTGTTGCTCACCTCGGTCATACCTCCCCAAGTCAGCTGCGGACTCATCTGCATCACATGACCGATTTCGTGGTTCACGCCCCAGTCGCTGTAAATATTCGGACCTAGTGCCGATTTCATGGTACCCTCGTCACCGAGGAAAGCCACTCCGTCGCCGTCGCGGAACATGAAGTAATTGAAGTTCACGCGCGCCAGAATGCGTTTCGGTGGGATACGGTTGTATTTGATGGCTCCGTTGAATGTGTACTGCTGCTCCATAATCTTGTCGTAGGCCTGAGCCAGTTCCTTTCCTTCCTCATAGCGGAACTTTTTCAGGAACTCCACCGGATAAGCCAGCTGCATGTAGCGTGTCTTGACATCCATAATCGGACTCACGGCCTCGTCCAGCAGGCGTTTCCAGTCCTCATTGGTCTGCTTTTCGGCATCAAAATATCCGTTGACCTTTCCGGTTACGAAATGGATGGTGATGGCCGGTGCGGTTTCCGGATCATCCGCAAAATAGTCGATATATACATTTCCCGCTTTCTCCACATTGATTACGTTCACTCCCTCGTGCAGGCGGTATTCCTGTCTTTTCAGTCCCCATCCTTGAGGGTCCTCGGTCGGTTTGAAACCCGGAGTAGGTTGGCGCATCCAGTCCGCAATGAGCAGACTCACCTTGCGTCCGTGCAGATCGCCCACCAGCACCACATTCTCACCCTTCTCCAGATACACACCGGTGATGTTCTCGTAGCGGCTGTATCCGTTGTAAAGCTTCAGCTTCTCTTCCAGAATCTTGTTCGATGGGATGGGAGCATAGCTGCCAAGCAGGTATTGTGACTCATACGTGCCGTTCTTCAGTTGCTCGGCCAGTTGGCGCATCAGCGGACTGTGAAAGAGTTTCAGCTGTTTGTTCTTGAAACCGTCAGCCAGTTGTGATGCGGTCCAGTCCTTGAAGAATTCCAGATCCTTGGTAATGGCTTGGGTTGAATAAGAAGGTGATTGTCCGAAAGAGTTGGTGGCGATGCAGCAAAGCGCTGCCACGGTCCATGTTTTCAGTGTTTTCATAATGGTTAGGATTTTGATTATTTGATCAAGTATACACAAAGATAGGCCAATTCATTTCCAATCAATAGAAAAGCGGGTTAAAAAATTACAAAGTGTATCTGTTGAACAGCGCGATGGCATCTGCCATGATATCCTGATGGTCGAAAGCCAGATCGGGCAGGGAGGACAGCGGGAACCATGCGGCTTTAGCGGCGTCATCCATTCCCGATACGGCTGTGGGAGCATCAACTATGGCCAGATAAGCGATGGAGACAGTTCGTCCTCGAGGGTCACGGTCCACCTTTGAGTAGGCTCCGATCTGTCGGATCCGGTTTACGGTGAGTCCGGTTTCTTCTTTCAATTCCCGGACCGCACATTCTTCGGCCGTTTCTTCCATATTCATGAAACCTCCCGGAAAAGCCCAACAGCCTTTGTAGGGTTCGTTTCCCCGTTGGATCAGCAGGACTTTCGGTTCCTCTTCTTGGGTAAAGACCACGCAGTCCGTGGTGACTGCCGGTCTTGGGTATTTATAGGTGTAGCTCATAAGATGCTTTTTTATAATTGCGTGTGAACTTTATCTTATAACTGCAAAAATACAAAAATCATATGATTCAAAGAAAGACCTTGAATTTTTAGAACAAGAATGCACATCTGCTGCACAATAAATTCGTATCTTTGAAAAGAAATCAAAAAAAATCAGACGTTATTATGAGTGGAGAAGACTTACAGAGACAGACCTCTGTCAATATACAGGAGAAGGCAAACCTGATCTGGGCTATTGCCGATAAATTGGTGGGCTTATACAAGCCGCACGAATACGGAAAGGTGATTCTGCCCATGTGTGTCATCAAGCGTTTTGAAGATACTTTGGCACCGACCAAGGAAGCCGTCATCAAGATGAACGAGGATCTTGACGCGAAAGGAATAGCCGTAAAGAAAGGTTTTCTTGAAGCGGCGGCCAAACAGAAATTCTATAACACCAGCAAGTTCACTTTTGACATATTGCTTGCCGATGCCGACAATATCAAAGACAATTTCGAGAATTATCTGAATCACTTTTCCGAGAATGTGATTGATATCATCAACCGTATGGACTTCTATAACGAGATCAAGAAGATGGACGACAACAACCGTCTTTATCTCGTCATCAAGGAGTTCTGTTCTGCCAAGGCCTATCTGGGAGCCGATGTGGTTTCGGCAGTGGATATGGGATATATCTTTGAAGAGCTGGTGCGTAAATTTTCGGAATCATACAATGACCAGGCGGGAGCGCACTTTACGGCACGCGACATTATCTATCTGATGAGCGAACTGCTGGTGGGCGACCGAGAACAGGAAATGGAGGACGAAGGCATTGTCGCTTCCATCTATGATATGGCCATGGGAACCAGCCAGATGCTTGCCTGTCTGGATGAGCGGTTCCGCAAGATAGATCCCGAGGCCGAAATCACCTGTTATGGTCAGGAACTCAATCCGCAGACCTATGGTATTGCCAAGGCCGATATGCTGATCAAGGGAGGCAATGCCGACAACATGCGTCTGGGCGATACACTGGGCGACGACCAGTTCAAAGGCTATCAGTTTGACTATATCATATCCAACCCACCTTTCGGTATTGACTGGCAGGCATCGGAGAAACGTGTCAAGGAAGAGAACGAACTGGGCGAGGCCGGACGCTTTGCGCCGGGACTTCCGGCCAAGGGCGACGGGCAGATGCTGTTTCTGCTCAATGGTGTGGCCAAACTGAAAGACGACGGCCGCATGGCCATTATCCAGAACGGTTCGCCTCTGTTTAAGGGAGATGCCGGAAGCGGCGAAAGCGAGATCCGCGGCTATCTTTTGGAACATGACTGGCTGGAGGCCATTATCCAGCTGCCCAACGATCTGTTTTATAATACCGGTATTGCCACCTATATTTGGGTCATTTCCAAAAACAAGTCAGAGCAGCGTGCCGGTAAGGTACAGCTGATTGATGCGAGCAAGTGTTTTGAGAAACTGCGCAAGCCGCTTGGCAACAAGCGTGTGGAGATTACCACCGCTTGCCGTGAACTGATCATGCAGGCTTATCATGATTTTACCGACTGGGAATACAGTTCCGAGGACAATCCGGAACTGAAGGTGGAAAGTAAGATAAAGGATGTGGAGGACTTCAAGTTCACGAAACTCATCATCAACCGTCCTTTGCGTCTGGAATACAAGGATATTCATTTTGATGAGGCTACGGCCGACAATTATAAGGAAGCGGACAGAGCTTTGCTGGAAGAGGTGGCCGCCTACTGCGAGAGCCACATGGCCGGTCAAGCCGGGATTTCGGATCACACCTTCTTCCTGGAGCTGAAGAAAGCCAAGATAAAAGTACCGCAGAGCAAGGTGGCTCTGTTGAGGAACTGTTTCGGTAAGCGCAACCCGGATATGGCAGAAGCGTACGTAAAGCCTGCTGATGCCCATAGCGGATTCGCGCCCGACCCGGAACTGAAGGACAGCGAGATTATCCCGTGGAAAGAGGACATCGCGGAATATCTGGACAAGAATGTACGTCCGTATGCTCCCGATTTCTGGTACAACGAGTCCGAAAGCAAGATCGGTTACGAAATACCGTTTACCCGTGAGTTCTATAAATACACGCCGCTTACGGCAAGTTCTGTGATCTTCGATGAACTGAAAAAACTGGAGGAGCGAGAATCGGAACTGATGTCCAGGATATTAGGATAATCAGGTATTATATGGAAATAGATTAAAAACAGATTAGCCATTACACTTATGATTTCCGATGCAAAAAGATATATCAAACAGTTAATCAACGGGTCTGAAGACTCTGAAATCGAGTTCAAATCGGCAAAAGGAGGATTACCGGAAAGTTTTTGGGAAACTTTTTCCGCTTTTGCCAATACGAATGGAGGTATTATTGTATTAGGTATAAAAGAAAAGAATGGTGTATTTTATCCTGACGGATTTGACAAACAACAATTGCAAACGTATAAAAAACGATTTTGGGATTGTGCACGCAATAAGGAAAAAGTTAGTGCAACGATGCTTATAGAACGTGATGTCATTGATGCTGAAATAGATGGTAATTTCTTTTTGCTATTTAGGATTCCAAGAGCCTCATACGATATACGTCCGGTTTTCCTTACAAGAAATCCTTTTGGAAATACTTTCAAAAGAAATCATGAAGGTGATTATCATTGTACAGATTCCGAAATACGTCAGATGTTTGCTGATGCTCATCATTCTACGTTACCTTTCGATAATCAGATATTGCCAAACTATTCGATGAACGATATTGATACTGAAACATTAAGAGGTTATCGTCAACGCTTTATACTCCGTAAAAACAATCATCCATGGAATGATTTGGACGATTTTAATTTCTTGTGTAAGATTGGAGCTTATCGCGTAGATAGAGAGAGCGGTCAAGAAGGATTTACCCGTGCTGGAATACTTATGTTCGGTAAAACAGAAAGTATTACAGACCAGGCTTGCTGTCCATGGTATTTTGTCGATTATCAAGAGAAACTTAGCAATAATATGAATGAAAGATGGTCGGATAGAATATATGCCGATGGCTCATGGAATTCCAATTTATATCAGTTCTTTTTCAAGGTTTATAATAAATTAGTACAAACCTTGCCTGTTCCATTCTCATTGAATGGTATAGAAAGAACAGAAGAGACTTTAGCTCATATTGCTATCAGAGAAGCTTTAGTAAACGCACTGGTACATTCCAGTTATGCAGAACAAGGCAATATTGTTATTATCAGAGAAAAAGATAAAATAATATTCCGTAATCCCGGAAGAATGCTCATTTCTTTAGATGATTTTTATTCCGGTAGCCAGAGCGTTTGCCGTAATCCTATCATACAGAAATTTTTTATTCAATTGGGATACGGAGAAAAGGCCGGTAGTGGTGCCGATTATATTATAAAAGGATGTAACGTAAACAAATGGCATATTCCGGAACTTATTGAAAATGTTCAACCGGATACTGTTTCGTTGTATCTTTATCTATCAGAGAATAATAATACAAGCTCGAACGATAATAATACAAGCTTGGATCGTAATAATACAAGTTTAAATAAAGCAGGGCAACGATTAAATAGAGATACATTAATAAACAAAGTCCTTGAATTTTGTGAAGACTGGATAACAATAGATGAAATCTCTGAGAAGGTCGGTAAGAGCCACCAACATTTAAGAGGAAAGATTATACCAGAGATGCTTAAACTCGGACTTTTGGAGAAACTTTATCCTGAAGCATCAACAAGTCCTAACCAAAAGTACAGAAAAACAAGGTTTTGAAACAGAAGAAGCAAATCTGTAAAGAAAAGTCAGTAATGAACGAGCAGCAAAACAACGGAAATATAATCCTCTACCAGACAGAGGATGGCAAATCAAGGATAGAGGTAACTCTATGCAATGATACGGTTTGGCTTACGGCCGACCAGATGGCAGAACTGTTTCAGCGAAACAAATCTACCATTTCCCGACATATAAAGAATGTATTCGAGGACGGAGAGTTGAATCCGGATTCAACAGTTGCATTTTTTGCAACAGTTCAAAATGAAGGCAACAGAAGTGTCGAGCGAAATCTGGCATACTATAATCTTGACATGATCATCAGTGTAGGTTATCGTGTCAAGTCACACCGTGGGGTACAGTTCAGAATATGGGCCACAAATGTCCTTCGTGAATATCTTGTAAAAGGATTTGCCATGAATGATGATTTGCTGAAAAGAGCCGGCGGAGGAAACTATTTCGACGAACTGCTTAGCCGTATCCGCGATATCCGTTCCTCGGAAAAGGTATTCTACCGCAAGATACTCGAAATTTATGCCCTGAGTATAGATTACGATCCGCGTACAGAAGCTACCATGCAGTTTTTCAAGACTGTACAGAACAAAATGCACTACTCTGTTCATGGCCATACGGCAGCCGAGATTATTTACGAACGTGCAGATGCGGAAAAAGATTTTATGGGACTGACTTCATGGACAGGAGCATTGCCCAAACGCACGGATGCGGAAACAGCCAAAAACTATCTTTCTTCCGATGAATTGGATACGCTCAACAGAATAGTCAGTCTGTATTTGGATTTTGCAGAACTTCAAGCCAAATCGCATAAGCCAATGTATATGAAAGACTGGATTCAGAAGTTGGATGATTTCTTGAAGCTTTCCGGAAAAGAACTGTTAAGCCATGCCGGAAAGATCTCTGCCGAATTGGCAAAGCAGAAGGCAGATACGGAGTACGACAAGTTCAAGGAAAGGACTGTTTACAGCCTTTCGCCCGTAGAGATTCATTTCCTTGAAAACTTTGAAAAGGAGCAGAAAAAGCTGAAGAACTGATAGATTATGAACTGGTTACTCAGACGAACCAGTTGAAGATTACTCATATTGTTACGAGATTGAGGATTATGGAAAATAGATACGATAAATGTAAAGATAGCGGGATAGAATGGATTGGGGAGATTCCGGAGCATTGGAGTAAAAATAAAATTATTAGATTATTTAGTATAATCGGTAGTGGAACAACACCAAAATCCAGTAAGGAAGACAATTATAACGGTTCTATAAATTGGATACAATCAGGTGACATTAATGGTGGTTATATAGAAACATGTAAGAATACCATTTCCGATACTGCTTTTAAAGAATATCCAGCATTAAAAATATATAAAGCGCCATTTATTATTGTTGCAATGTATGGTGCTTCGGTTGGAAATATTTCTATTTCCCAGATAGATGGTTGTGTAAATCAAGCATGTTGTGTAACAAACGAGACAAACCAGGATTTTAAGTATTTATTTTATGCGATGAATTCTGTAAAGAAATATTTGATATACAGAGCAGAAGGAGGAGGGCAACCGAATATTAGTCAGGATAAAATAAAAAATACATGGTTGCCAATCCCACCTCTCTCTGAACAACAATCCATCGCTACCTATCTTGACCAGAAATGTGGCGAAGTAGACGAACTGATAGCTTTGCAAGAGGAAATGATAACCAAACTGCAAAGCTACAAGCAATCTGTCATTACAGAAGCGGTAACCAAAGGTTTGGATAAAAATGCTCCTTTAAAAGATAGCGGGATAGAATGGATTGGGGAGATCCCGGAGCATTGGGATATATGTCAGCTAAAAAGATGTTCTAGATTTATTAATGGATATGCATTTAATAGTAATCATTTTGATAAAGATTATGGTGTTCCTGTTATAAGAATTGGTGATATTGTAGATGAACAAGTTTCATTTGAAAACATAGTATATGTTCAAGAAAACAATGAACTTGAAAGATTTATTGTTCACAAAAACGATATATTAATTGCTATGAGTGGGGCAACAGTTGGTAAGATAGGTATATATTATGCAGAAAATAAAGCTTATATCAATCAACGAGTAGGTATTATTAGAACCGCACAGTATAATTTTATTAAAAGGATGTTTGCTACTCATGGTTTTATTGATTATGTAATTTTATCTTCTGCAGGTTCTGCTCAACCAAATATTTCTTCAGACGGAATTCTCAATTTTTATATTCCTATGCCATTGATAAGTGAACAACAATCCATCGCCGATTACCTCGACCAGAAATGCGGCGAGATAGACGAACTGATCTCCATCAAGCAGCAGAAAATCGAGAAATTGAAAGACTACAAGAAATCTTTGATTTTCGAGTGTGTAACCGGAAAAAGAAAGGTCTGCTAATATCAAAGTGCCACAGAAGTGATTGATGCTACATGTCAGATAAGATTGTTGAATAAGGAGGGGGCTATTATTTGTATTTTTAATTATAAAAATCTGCAAGTTTCTTAATATAAGAGATAAGAGAACTTGCAGATTTATTGAAATTTTTATAAGTTAAAATACTGAATATCAGTGGATAGAATGTTTTTAAGAGACAGTTAAGTATTTTTTGTCCTGACACAATTTAAATGACAGCCTTTATCGTTCTTTTTTCTAATTTAGAATGATAAACGCAAGCCGAAACCATTATGGCTTGGGACTAAAGATAAATCCCATTTTCTATTTTTATTTGAGGTATTATAAATATTTGCAACTTCTTTTATTTCTTTATTGCCTTTATATATCATCCATCCTGTACCAGCTAGTCCTATTATTGGAGATAAACCTCCGGCAACAATATACCCTGTAACATCACCATCTTCACCTAAACCAGCTAAAGGAATGGCAAATGCTAATACACTTCCTAATATTGTAGGAATACAAGACAGTTTGCGTAATCTTCTTCCTTGTTGGTATTTAAAATATAAATCACTATTATTTGAGAATAATGATTGAATATCTTCTTCGCTTAGTTTTTGAGTTTCTAAATACAAACGTCCTCTAGATGCTCTTAATTTTTCATTATTATTTCCTATGCCAGAATTGCTTAAAACTCTTTCGGTTGTTTCACCACCAAAATATTTGTTAAGTCCATTAGCAATATATCCAAAAGCTTGTTCTATAGCTTGGCCGGTAACTGTTTGTTTAAATCCTTGTATTCCGCCATTTATTTGTGTTCCGCCTAATGCTCCATATTCTAAACCAAGTTGAACCTTTCCTTTTGCAGTTCCAGCACCACTGCACATGAAAACAACTTCTCCTGTTTGCAAATCTATTACTCTGGCTGTAATATTTACAGCTGCTTTTAATCGTTCTACTTTTGTATTGGAGAAGTATTGAGCTCCTAAATTAAAATTCGTTGCACTTTGTATAGCACCCATAACTGAAGCTATAGGGGCACCTGTACGCATATTCACAACATCAGGTTTCTGCATTGTTACTTGAATGGCATATTTTGCTCCTTTTATGTTTCCCTTTTTGATGGCAGTAGAAGCATCTATATATTCCCCAGCTAAATCTATTTCATTCATTTGAGTTTCCAAAATAGAACGATCCAGCAATGTGATTTTGTCATTTTGTAATATTTTCTCCATTAACATGTCAGAAACATATATGCCAAAATATCCAATACCTGTAATATCATTTACTTCTGTAGGAGTTATGATAATAGGGATTCGTTCAGATTTGTTGTCAGATATCGTTTTTGTTTTTGTTTGATCTTCTGATGTGCTTTTTTTATAAATACGCATACCAACCTTTAAATGTTTCAATAATTCTGTATCTGTACATTGGGCAATGGAATATTTGTCCATTAATTTGGTAATAGTCAGAGTGCCAATTACTTTTGAATCTTTTTTTATCTTCTGTTTTGTTATAGGATGGATAATATACTCATCATCTCCATGAATATCAAATCGGTCGTTTAATTTCACTTCTGGGCTAGTTTTATCTATATAAACAGCATTTCCTTCAATTAAGATAATATATCCGTCTATTTGTTGGGCATAGCCTTTAAAAATAAAAGCTGAAATGATAAATAATAAAAGTAGTATTCTTTTCATAATCATGTATTTATTAAAGTTCGTTTTTATTATAATCTATCATATAGATATTTTGGAAGTTAAATATATTGTAAATGACTTTGTAAGAGTTGATATCTAAAAGGTAATGAATTTTACGTATAATACATATTGCAAAATTAAGTATATTTTTCTTATATGAATATTGTCTTGAGTAGAAATTATAAGAAAATATGAAAAAATATTTTTGAATCAAAGTAATGAAATAAGATAAAAAGATTTTGAATGATATTGCAATTTATTATTTACTTTATACTTTTGTGAAATTAAAATCAGATTTATAGAATTATGGACACGAATATTAATTATAAGGATTCTAATCAGTTGCCTTTAATTCTGATGAGTTTTTAGATATAAAAATAGATTTTGGCATCGTTTATTTGACATCATTTTTGTATAGAAAAGAAAAGTGGGTTAATTTTAAAGAAGCAAAATACTATTTAGAATATCCAATTTTAAGCTAAATGAGTTCGGATATGCGATTATGACAAATCATTACGATTTTAGGAATCCAAAGATTAAAAACAGAATAACCATGAATACCTCCGACTTAAAGGAAAAGAACTTTGAAGCCGATATAGAACGCTACCTGATAACGGAGGGTGGCTATGTCAAAGGCAATCAGGATACATACGATAAGGAACGGGCCATTGATATGCCGGTGCTGATCTCTTTTATCGAAAAGACACAGCCCAAACAGTGGAAACGCTATGTGACCAAATACGGGGACAAGGCGGAAAGACAGCTGTACCGTGTGTTTCAGGATGATGTAACGCGGTATGGACTGATCTATGTGTTGCGCAAGGGTATCAGTGATGTGGGTATCAACATCCGCTTCTGTTACTTTGCTCCGGCTTCCCGGCTGAACGATGAACTGGTGGCCAATTATCATGCCAACATTCTTACGGTAACCCGCCAGTTTGCCTATTCCAAACTGAACAAGAACACCATTGATATGGTGCTCTCCCTGAACGGTATTCCGGTGGTGGCCCTCGAATTGAAAAACCAGATTACCGGGCAGAATGTGGAAGACTCCAAACGGCAGTGGCGCACGGACCGCGATCCGAAAGAACCGCTGTTTCATTTCAACAACCGTATATTGGCTTACTTCGGGGTGGACCTTTACGAGGTGGCGCTCACTACCGAACTGAAAAAGGAAAAGACTTTCTTCATTCCGTTCAATCAGGGATCGAACGGAGCCGGAGAAGTGGGCGGTGCCGGCAATCCCGAATCTGCGGACGGAGGATATGTCACCTCTTATTTGTGGGAACGCATCCTGCAGCGGGAAATGTTGCTTGCCATACTCCAGCGTTATATTTCCCGACAGGAGGAAGAAAAACTGAAGATTATCGTCGACAAGCATGGCCGGGAGAAAGAAATTACGGAAACTTCCGTGAAGATTATCTTTCCCCGTTTTCATCAGCTGGATGTGGTGGAGAAGCTGGTGGGCGATACGTATTATGCGAACCTTCCAAACACGACGTGTCATGATAACGGGGCGAACTATGACAAGGCGGCAGATGAGAGACCGGAATATGTGTTGCACCGAAGGAAACCGCATGGAAACAATTTCCTGATCCAGCACTCAGCCGGTTCGGGAAAGTCCAACTCAATCGCATGGCTTACTTATCGTCTGGCCGGACTGCAGAACGCGGACATGAAGAATATGTTCAACAGCGTGTTTGTCATCACCGACCGGCGTGTGCTGAACAAACAGCTTCAAAGCACCATCCTCGGGTTTGACCATATCGACGGACAGATAGAAACCATCACGGACTCGGACAATTCGGAGAAACTGGCCCGGATCATTAATGATGACAACACGAGAATTGTCATTACGACGCTCCATCGTTTCCCGGTAATCTATAAGGAACTGACCAGCCGTAGCGGAAAGCGTTATGCCATTATTGTGGATGAAGCGCATTCGTCACAGTCGGGCAAGAGTGCGGAGAAACTGAAAGCCGCCCTGGCAGATACCGATGAGGCTTTGCGTGAATATGCCGAAATCGAAGAGGTGGAGGCCGAAGAACTCGAAAAGAAGAAGGATGCGCTGATGGAGGATCTGCTGGCTCAGGGGCAGCACAGCAATCTTTTCTTCTATGCCTTTACGGCAACACCGAAGCCCAAGACGCTGCAGACCTTTGGAGAACTGGCAGAGGAGGGGGAGACACCGGAGGACAGCAAGTATGTGGCCTATCATAACTATTCCATGTTGCAGGCCATTGAAGAAGGGTTCATCAAGGACGTGCTGAAATATTATACCACATACGACACCACCTATGAGATTGCCAAGCGTATCGAGGCCGATCCGTTGTATGAGGAAACTCCGGCCACACGGGCCATCAAGGCCTTTCACGACAATCATGAGCATGTGATTGCGCAGAAAACGGCCATCATCGTGGAGAAGTTCCGGGAGGTGACCCTGAACGCCATGCTCGGCAAGGCCAAGGCTATGGTGGTCTGCTCTTCGCGTGCCCATGCGGTCCGTTATTTTCTGGAGATCCGCAAGTATTGCGAAGAGAATAACATTACGGATGTGAAACCGATGGTGGCTTTCTCGGGCAAGGTGTCTTATCAGGGTGTGGAATATACCGAACCGAAACTGAACTCCACGGACGAACGGAACATCTCGGAGGCCAAACTGCCGTTGTATTTTGCATCTGATTTATATAACATGCTGGTGGTTGCTGACAAGTATCAGACCGGTTTTGACGAACCGCTGCTGCATACCATGTTTGTGGATAAGAAACTGAAGAATGTGAAGGCGGTGCAGACCCTTTCGCGTCTGAACAGAGCGCATAAGGACAAGAAGGACACTTACGTGCTTGATTTCTACAATAAACCGGACGAGATCAAAAAGTCGTTTGAGCCGTTCTATAAGGGCACGGAACTGATCAAGCCTGTGGATGTGAATTTTGTCTATACCTTCCGAAAGGATATTCAGATGTATCAGTTGTGGACCGAAGGCGACGAACAGAAATTCTTTGATCTGTTGCAGAATATCAACAAGCAGAAAGACCGTCTGGGAGCTTTGTCGAATGCCTTCAAGAATACGATGGACCGATATAGTGAACTGGATGAGGAGAAGCAGTTTGAGGTAAGGTCGAAAATCAAGAACTTTGTGCGTTTCTATGCTTATATGGCACAGATTGCCCGAACATACGATAAGGATCTGTATAAGGCGTATGTGTATGCGGATTATCTGTATCGGCTGCTGCCCAAGAATGCCCGGGAGAGGATAGACCTGAACCGACAGATCATGTTGGTCAACTCCCGCATATCGGAAGGGGAGACGGTGTCCATCCGGTTGGGCGACGATCAAAAACCGATAAAGGGCGAGAATCCGAAAGCCGGCAAGCCGAAGAGTGAAAACGAGGATTTGCTGAGCCGTATCATCGACAAGGTGAATCTCATGTATCAGGGGCAGTTCTCGGAGGCGGACCGTGTGATCCTGGAAACCATTTATGACAAGATGGTTTCTACTGCCAAAAAGAAACTGACCAAACAGGCAAACAATACGGACGAGAAACAGTTTGAGGAAAGTATCTTCCCTCAGATTTTCGATGAAGTGGCCAGAGGCTGTTATGTGGAGCAGATGGATTCTTTTGCCAAGCTGTTTGAGAACAGTGACTTCTACCGGAATGTCATGACACAGATGGCTCGGGTGTTTTATGCCAGCTATAAGAAGAAGGAAGATGAACTGCCGTTTATTCCGGAACTGTTCAAACAGAGGCTGTTGGCTGATGTGGAAGTTGAATTTGATGAATTGAAGCAGTTCCTGCCCGACTTTGACGCTGTGGCCTCCTGTCTGATCCAGGTCCTGAAGGCACAGACGGTGTCTTCCATCGACGGGGCCAATGAACTGCTCCTGGATTCTTTCAACCGGCTGTACTGTCTGGAGGGTATGAAACTGGTAGACAAAAGACGGCATTTCAATACTCTGGTGACCAAATATGAGGTGTTCTTAAAGAAGGTGTATTATTTGCTGAATGGCAAGGAAATGGTGAACCTCAAGGATGAGAGCAGTATGCCTACATTCATCAACTGCATCCTGTCGCTCAGTTGTCTGAAAGGATTGAAACACAACCCGGATGAAAGATACCGTAGGTTCTATGATTATCTGGAAATGGTAAAGCAATGGAGAAACAGCGAGTCGCACAACGCGCCCGATGCTTCGATGCAGGAACTGAATTTAGCCATTCATGTTGTTTCTACCATGTATCTTTGGGTAATCTCCCAAAATATGAAGAGCCTGAATTTTGCCCTTGGGAAATAAGCCGTCGGCATAGATTGCCGGGATGTTGTCGCAAAACTCAGTCTCTTGGGAGAATTTTCTATGCCCGATTATTCGTATGGCAGTACTTCGGCCAAGGTACTGCCGTACTTTCGAAAAGGTACTCCAGTACTTCAGGCAAAGTACCGCAGTACTCCGGGCGAAGTACTGCGGTATTATTTTATTCTGTTTTCCGACAGATCAGTCGCGCCAGTTATAGTTTTCTTCGTAGTTGTCGAACTTGAATTCTTCCGTGATACCGGCTGCCTTCAGTGCCTGGAGCACGATGCCCTGTTCTTTGGGTGAGAGGGCGGTTTCCCCTCTTCTTCTTTCAAAATAGGAGTTGCGGCTGAACTTGTTGATCAGGATAGACTTGAAGGTCTGATACTGGTCGGGGAACATGCGTTTCTGGAAATTGGTGAATCCGCGTGCGTAGACAACGGGAGTATTGTCGCGGTAGAAACGGCAGGTATCGTCTTTGCCACATCGGTTCGGATTGATGAGGTTCAGGTAATTTTCCTGTTCCACCAGGGTCTGATAGGCTATCTGGTGCAGACAGGTGGCCGCTTTGGGGCAGTCGTGATGCAGGCATACGGCGTAGTTAATAGGAATGGAAGTGTAAAATTTCTTAGGCATGATTTTATGAGGTTAATGGTTGATTATCTTTAGGCAATTAAAGTTTTCTGAAAACAAAGATAACCAAATAATAGATATTTTTAAGAAAATGATAGATTTTTTTTCTTCCTTTGCAGAATGAGTGCACAGCACGTTCCGAACTTTGTGCTGTGATGGAGAAATAACGGATGATCAGCCCGGCTATCGTACGGTGATGATGAACGCGCCCTGCTTTCCGGCGGTAATCCTGTTGCGTGCGGAGGAATAAGAATAGTAAAGAGTGTATCATTTATTTTATTGGTAACCTTTTAAAAATAATTGAAGATGAAGAACTGGTTTAAACTGTTGTTTGTGTGTGCGGTTTCTGTTTTCGCGTTTTCCGCTTGTACTAAAGACGAAGATGAAATCTCCCTGTCTAAAGAACTGGTGACAGGAACCTGGGATGTGGTTTGGGTTGAGGAAGATGGAGAAACACTGGATTTGCCCAAAGGGTATATTTATATGACCCTGACAGAGGGAGGAAATTATCGCACGGTGATGTTTGGTGATTCGTATTCGGGTACATACCGTATTTCCGGAAATACGGTGATTGGTACGACACGTGATCCGATTACGGAATATTATCGGTTTACTTCTTTGGACGGAAATAAAGCCACCATCAACTATTCGAATTCTACGGGCGACAAGATGAAGTTCAGAGTGGAGAAGAGATAGTTTTCCCTGAATAGAATACTTCCCTATATAAAGAACAGCCACTTCCCGGTGTTATGGGAGGTGGCTGATTGTATGTTTAGAGGATATGGATTACACGGTCATTTCCTTCAGCCCCTCCGTATACTCATACAGTTTGCGGTAGAAGGCACTGTGGCAAAGCGTCTCGCGGTTGCCCACCAGGATCAGTTTCATGCGGGCACGGGTGATGGCCACGTTCATGCGGCGCAGGTCACTCAGAAAGCCGATGTTGCCCTGCTCGTTGGCGCGCACCATACTGATGACAATCACATCCCGTTCCTGCCCCTGAAAACCATCCACCGTGTTGATACTGATCAGATGGCGGTAGGGCTTGAAGAACGCGTCACGGCGTACCATGCGGCGCAGCAGGATGACCTGTCCCTTATAGGGAGAGATCAGTCCGATGTCTAGCCGCTCTTCCAGAATCCGTTCCTTGCCGATTTTCTCCAGATAGCGCTTCAGGATGTCCAAAGTCTGTTCCGCCTCCTTCGGGTTGCTCCGGCTCATGCCGTCGGTCAGCTCGCCGCAGTCCGCATCCCCTTCGGGATCGGTGTCGAACCACTCCATGGCGATGTCCCAATCCAGAATGCCACGATACTTCACTTCGGGCGCACTCTTGAGCCGTCCCTGATAAAACCAGTCGCTGGAGAAACGCATGATTTCCTCGTTCATGCGATACTGAATCTCCAACAGCGACACCGCTTCGGGGCGACGCTCCACGACGGTCTGCATCAGCGTTTTGCCCAGTCCGCCCTGCAAGGCCTGAAGCGACTTAACGGTGGGCGGCAACTGCTGGTGGTCGCCGGCCAGAATGACGCGTCCGGCTTTCTGCAAGGCAATCCAGCAGGCCGGTTCCAGTGCCTGGGCGGCTTCGTCGATGAAGAGGGTAGAGAACTTCTTGCCGATCAGTGCCCGGTTGGCACTTCCTGCCAGAGTGCAGGCGATGACACGCGCCTCGTTGAAGAGGTCCTCGTTGATGGCGATCTCCAGTTCGGTGGCACGTTCTTTCAGACGGGCTATTTTCTGATGCAAGGCATCGGAACCGTGTTTCTTCTGGGCATAGAGGTCGCGGATGCCTTTGCGGATGGACCACAGTTGGGTGTAGTGCGGATGGCTTTCGAAGCGCCGTTCGTAGGTGCATGCCAGCATACGGTCGGTCACACGCATCGGGTTACCGATGCGCAGCACAGGCACACCGCGGTCGGTCAGTTTCTCGGCAATCCAGTCCACGGCCATATTGCTCTGGGCGCACACCAGCACCTGACTCTCGCGGTGCAGGGTTTCGTAGATGGCCTCCACAAGCGTGGTGGTCTTTCCCGTGCCCGGAGGTCCGTGAACGATAGCCACATCCTTGGCCCGCAGTACCTTGTTTACGGCTGCTTCCTGTGTGCTGTTTAGCCACGGAAAGCGCAGGGGCTGAAAGCTGAACTGCTCTTCCTTACGGTTGCCGTGGAAGATTTCACGCAGATCGGCCAGCCGTCCGCTGGTGGCGCGCATCACACGGTCCAGAGCTTCGAACATCAGCCGGTAGGTGGTTTCGTCGATGGACAGGTGTACGCCCAACCGCCAGGCACTTTGCAAGGCGTCGGCCACTTCCGGTCCCGGCAGAGCTACCACCATGCGGTTTTCTTCCACAAAACTTACCTGACCGAAGATTTTGAAATGGCGCAGTTTGCCGTCGGTGTCACTGCCTTTGCGCGACATGCCCGAAGCGTCCTGTGTGAAGAAGCACACGGGCTTGCCCGGTTCGAACTGATGCTCCAGATCTTCGTTGGCGGTGCGTTCCAGTTCGATGACAAACTGGTTGAGCGAGTTGTAATAGCTGCGTCCCGTCTTGATGGGATACCAGCACAGTCCCTGACGGACACTGCGTTCAATGCCCCGCACTTCGGTCTGGTTTTGAAACTGCTGCTTTTCGTTTTCGTATTCCAGTTCCAGCAGTTGGCGCTGTTTCTGGATTTCCAATATGCTTGATTGCGGCATCCGGTTTCTGATTCTTTTTAGAGTGTTTGAATTTATTTTCCGGCTGCAAAGATACGAGGATTTTTCGGAAAACCGGCTTCCCTTTAAACGGGTTTTAAAACCTTTTTAAAAGGTGTTTGAAAGAGCTTGATTTTTGGGGATATGAATATATGGAGTTTAATTTGATAATTATATTTTGTCTTTTGATATCTTGCGAATTTCAAACAAGAATGTTACTTCGTATGTTTTGTCAAAAAGTCATATTTTTTGTCCTTTCTTTCTTTATTTTCTATGGTTTACGAAACAGTCATTTCGGAAATGACCGTTTCGCTACCGCAAAGACCATTTGTTTTTCTATCAGAAAAGACACTGGCTTGTTTGGTTCAGACTGCAGCTTCAGATTTTCTATGTAGCATAAATAATACTCCTTTTATAACTTCTGGTATAATTAATGTTTTTATGATGAATATTCATCGGAAACTACTGTAATTGTGCAGCCCGCAATTGGATAAATGCCTAAGATATTGGAGTTAACGAGTTTGACTAATCACATAGAAATTTTATGCCGGTGCAAAAGTAATGAATAATGTTTGTTTTAATTACGGTTTCTTTATACAAAAAACATCAGCGCGACAAACAAAAATACTTGCCTGCCACGCTGACCTACAAAAAAAATTAACCTATTGAAAATGTACTGATCTTTATTTTTAATACAGAAAAAGCCTCTTGTTTAGAATTTCTGAGGCGCATCCTTGGAATAGGTCACGTTGGGTTGGCCTTTATAGAATACTTTTCCATGATGTTCTATTTCGCAATAAAGCGTCTGTTCGGCCCGGCAGTAGATTTCACCGTTGATACATTTCGCGGTTACTTCCTGGGCGATACAGTTCTCTGCATGAAGTTCTCCGAATCCGGCGAACTGATAGTTTGCTTTCCGGGCTTCTCCTTCCAATCGCAGGATACCGGTACCGGCTACTGCTCCGGCCAGCTCCTTCGTCTGGATTCCTGCAATATGAATGTTTCCCGAACCGGCAATACTGACATCGCATTTTTCCGACTCTACTTTGGGGCAGGATATATTTCCCGAACCGGCAATACTTATTTCACATTCCTTAGAGTCTATCTGAGAACTGCTGATGTTTCCCGATCCGCTTATTCTCCATTCCAGACTTTCGGCTTGAATATGGGAGCAAGACATACTCCCGGAACCGGCTATGTTCATGCTCAACTTCTGGTCGCATTTCAGGCCGGGGGCCTTGAAACTGCCGCTGCCGGCAATGGATACTTTCAGATGATTCGTGTTCATTTCTTTACTGAGATCTATGCTGCCCGAGCCGATGATCTGGATTTCCTCCAAATAACGGTAGGGGAGAATAAGCTCTATATCGTTGTAATGCGCTTCCACATTGTCCTTGAATTTGAGATACAGCCTGTCATCGTTTATTTCTGTTTGGATCAGATCGGCGAGGTTTTCCGGCATACGGAGTGATACCTCATTTTTGTTGGTCGGTGTGATGCGAAGCACGATGGAAGTGATGTCGATTCTCTTCAGGCTTCTTGCATTCAACTTTTGGGTGATATACTTGCTGCTGGCGTAAAATACCGGGCGGTTAACGCTGCTTCCGGTTCCGATCATATGGTTGTACTGCATGTTGTTTTGCACGGTCTGAGACTGTGCACAGGCGTTGAGACTTACTGAGAACAGGAATATTCCGGCTAAATTTCGAATTGTTTTCATGATGTTTGTTGTTTGGTTGTTTATTCTGTTTTAATACTGTTCACGGGATTCTCTGTGGCAACACGTCCGCTTTGCAAGACAACAGTTAGAAGTACCACGACGCTGACCATCAGAAAGGCCAATGGGAAGAACCACCAGTATATCGGGGTGTGCTCGGCAAAATTCTGCAACCACTTTGTGCTGATATAGTAACCGATCGGGGCGGCGATCACGAAGGCTACAAGCAGGGGAACCAGATAGCGTCCGGCAAAGAGCAGAAGCACCTCGTGCACCGTGCTGCCCATAATCTTTCGGATGGCTATTTCCTTTCTCCGATATTCTGTTTCAAATAAGGTGAGGCAGAACACACCGATAAGCGTGATGAAGATACAGATGAAAGCAAACAATTTTACCTGGGCAATGAACCGGAATTCTTCTTCATAGGTAATTTGCAGATCCTCGTCCAGGAATCGGAACTCGCACGTCTCTTCCGTGTCCAGCTGCTTGATCAGTTGCTCCAACTGCTTCTTGGCTTCCAGTTTGTCGTATCCGTCGGTGATGCGTACAAAGACATTTTTATTGCGGTCGCCCCAGTTGACCGTCATATCGGGGCTCATGATGATAAACGCGGCTGGAATGGTATTGTTGTCGTTGCGCATGGAGGTGAGTTTATAATTCTCGCAGATGCCTACTACCGGATAATGGCTCTCTTCGCTTCCCCAACCTTCAATATCCTGCCCGATGGGCTGTTCCAGTTTGATCCAGGGATATTTCTGAACCATGGCCCGGTTGAGGATATAGGCTCCTTGGCGGTCGTGCTGATTGAAATCTCTTCCTTCCACAATCTTTATATTCATGGTTTTCAGAAAATGCTCGTCTACACACAGGGCAAAAAATGACAGATTGTGTTCTCCGCTTCCGCGTCCCCAACTCATATATCCGTCGGTACTGCCTAATACGGATTCGGCAAAACTGCAGTTTTCTGCGAATGGAAGTTTGGTGATTTCCTGCCTCAGATAATCTTTCTTGCTCAGGGCTTCATACGGAAGCTGTGCATAGAGTACTTCGTCTTTGTTGAAGCCGTAGTCGGCGTTGAAAATATAATGAGTCTGTCCGGTCATGACCAGTACATACAGAGTCATGACAAAGGCCACAATAAACTGCACGGTAAGCATGGTCCAGCGCAGCATCTTTCCTCGTGGTGACAATCCGAACGAGCCTTTCAGTACGAGTGCCGGTGGAAAAGATGTGGCATACCAGGAAGAGAACAATGTGGACAGGACTCCTATTCCCAAAGTGGCGAACAGAGTGATGCAAACCAGCCCTCCGTGTGTCTGGAGACTGATGTTTCCGGAAACCAGTTTCATGCATTCCGGACTTTTCTGGAAGAGGAGAATCAGCAGGATGGCACCAATCAGAGCAACGACAGACCAGAATACATTTTCCAGAATCATTCCCAAACGCAGGCTGGCGGTTGTGCTTCCCATCACTTTACGGGTATTGATGCTGCGCATGCGCACCGGAGTCTGTGCCAGTGAGAAGTTGGTAAAGTTGAGCAGGCCGATAATTAGAATAAAGATTGAGGCTGCCTGCAGCACATAGACAAGTGATTCGTTTCCTTTATCAGCATAGGCACTTCCTTCAAAGTAGGCGCGGTCCATTGGGATGAGCCGGAACTGTAATTTTGTTTCTTCCCCAAAGCGTTCTTTATATAGCTTTCCGATTTCCTTTTCCGCCTGTTCCTTGTTTTCGGGATTGTCCAGGCGCAGATAAATCTCGTTGTTCCATTCGCTCATACTTTGAAACCAACTCTCTTGATAACACTGGAACAGTCCGTTTTCGAAAGAACAATTCTCTGCAAAATCCTGACATACTCCGATAATGGTCAGGTTTTCACTATTCCATTGCGGAATGGCGAACTTTTTACCTACGGGATTTTCCGTTCCGAAAATCTGTCGGGCCAGACTTTCACTGATAATATAACCGTCGGGTTGTTCCTTCCAGCTGTTGGAGCCCGGAAGCAGATGGATCCCCCAAAAATCCAGAGTATTTTTATCAATGGTGGAAAGTCCCGTCTGAAATAAATTTTCTCCGACTTTGATATTTAAAGGTACTGCTCTGCGCTTGTTCAAGGTTATTTCTTCTATATGAGGAATCTGCCCCCATAATTCTTTCAGTGGAGCCGGCAGGCTGGGGTACCATTTCGAATCTTCCCTACATTCTACCCGATAGGTTCGCTGATAATCTTTCAGACTATGATTGAAGGTGTTGTTGTATTTCACCTGTGTCATGAACAGGTAGAAAGCCGCCAAAGCCATGCTCAGTCCGAGCAGATGGAGCAGTGTGGCCGTTTTATAGCGGCGCAGATAATAAAATAGCGCTTTCATGATTCTCTTAGGGTTGCGTTGTTGTTTTTGTTATGGGTTAAAGTAGTCCGTTGATCTGTTCTACAATCTGTCCGTCGAACATGTTGATGATCCGTTTTGCGTATGTGGCATCGTGCTGTGAGTGCGTCACCATCACGATAGTGCTTCCTTCGCTGTTCAGCTGGCTCAGGAGTTCCATCACTTCCTTTCCGTTTTTTGAATCCAGATTACCGGTGGGCTCGTCTGCCAGAATCAGTTGCGGATTCCCCACCACGGCCCGGGCAATGGCCACCCTCTGTTGCTGTCCTCCGGAAAGTTGTTGCGGATAGTGCTTGGCTCTATGGCTCAGGTTCACCTTGCGCAGGATGTCCAGTGTGCGCTGTTTGCGTTCGGCTTTGGACACCCCGAGGTATTTCAGCTGCAGTTCGATGTTCTCTTCTACGGTGAGTTCCTCGATCAGATTGAAGCTTTGGAACACAAATCCGATGCGTCCCTTGCGGTATTGGGTTCGGTCTTTTTCTTTCAGCTTGCTTACTTCTTCTTCGCCCAGCCAGTATGCTCCTTCATTGGGATTGTCCAGAAGTCCTAAAATATTCAGGAGGGTGGATTTACCGCATCCGCTAGGTCCCATAATGGCTACAAACTCTCCGTCCTTTACTTCGAGGCTGACTCCATTGAGGGCCACGGTTTCTATTTCTTCCGTACGGAAGATTTTGGTAAGATTCTCGATTCTAATCATGATGTTTCGTTTTTATGATGTAAATTTATAATGTTTTCTTATATTTTCTCTTATTCGGTCAGCAGCAGAATTTCATTGTTCTTGAATGCCTCATATCCGCTGGTGATCACTTCCTCGCCGGGTTCCAGACCTTCGGTCACTTCATAGTATTGCGGGTTCTGGCGTCCAATGCGGATAGGACGCCTATAGGCCTTTTCTCCGTTTTTATCCAGAACAAAGATCCATTTTCCGCCGGTGGTCTGGAAGAAGGTTCCTTTGGGAATCAAGAGCGCCTGCTCCGACTTTCCTAATTCCAGGTTCAGGTTGTAGGTCTGTCCGCTGCGGATTTTGTCCGGATGTGCGCCGACAAAGACCATATCTATGCGGAACCGTCCGTCACGGACCTCTGGATATACTTTGCGGATGCGTAAACGGTAGGTCTTTTCATCGCGTACGAAGGTGGCCGTCAGTCCCGTTCGTACCCGGTCAATGTAATGTTCATCCAGAAGCGCTTCCACCTTGAAGTTCGACAGATCGTTGATCTGGCCGATTTTTTCTCCGGCTCCGATGCTTTGTCCGAGTTCCACGTCCAGCAGACCGAGTTCGCCGTCAATGCTGGAGCGTACATTCAGCTTTTCGCGGCGTTCGCGCACCATGAGCACGTTTTGCCGCATGTTGGCCAGATTCTCTTCCATCTGTTCCATTTGCGCTGAGCGGTAAATGCTGTCCTGCTTCAGTCTTTGCGAGATGAGTCCGTGCTTTTTCTGGGCCAGTTCATAGTCCTCCTCACTTTGCAGATATTCCTCCCGGCTGATCAGTTTTTCGTGATACAGCCGTTTGTTCTGTTCATAGTTTCTCTTTTTGCGCCGCACATCCATGTCGAGCGAGATCCGTTCCGTACGGTTGTTCAGCAGATCCTGCTGCATGGTGATCTGGGTGTTCCGAAGCAGATTCTGCTTTTCGGCCAGTTCCGCTTCCGCGTTAAGAATCTGCAAATCCAGATTGCTGTTGCTCAATTTCAGGATGATGTCTCCTTTTTTCACTTTGCTTCCTTCTTCGATGATCTTCTCGCGGACAATGCCGCCTTCCTCCGGCGATACCTGCACCACCTGAATGGGCACTACCTGTCCGTTGAGTCGTACGTAGTCTTTAAAAAGTCCTCGGGTTACCCGACTGATGGTCTGTTGCTTCTTGGAAGCTTTTACTGCCTGTGTCTGACTGCCGAGCACCAGCCACATCAGGCCGGTAATCAGGGCGACGGCAGCTGCGCCATAAAGAAGATAACGGTAAACAGGATTTGTTTTTTTTATTTTTCGGTCCATAAGGCGTTTCCTTGATAATAGTTCAACAATCGGGTGTTATAGTACAGGTTCAGGCGACATTGCAACTGCTGTGCCTGACTCTGAAGAAGGGTGACCGTAACGGTCTGGACATCGATGGGAGAGGCTAATCCTTCTTCCCATTTACGGATGGTGATTTCTGCGGCAATGCTGTCGGCTTCTACTTTCTGTTCCATCTTCTTGATTTCCTGATATGCGTTCTCCCAGTCGGCCACAACTTCCGTAATCAGCCGTTGCAGTTCCTGCTGCTCGTATTCCAGATTTTCCTTGGCCTGCTCCAGTCTGTTCCGTCTTTCCCGAATGGAAGACAGAGTGTTTGTCCGGTTAAACAGAGGAATGGAAAGTGTGGCCGAGAGATATTGACCGGCATTGTTCCGCATCTGTTCCTGAAAGGCTCTGGCGTTTTTATCATTCATGTTCTTGAAGAATGAGGAAGATACGCCGGCATTCAACGACAGCGAAGGGTAAAGGTCTGCCTTGGCTGTTTTCAGATTGTATTCAGCCATCTTCAGTGCGGTCTGGGCCTGAAGGATTTTAGGCTGTGTGTTTCGGGCATATTGGTATATGGAGTCGGTAGATGCGGAGCGGGCTTCACAGTGCCAGTCGGCAGAGGAAGCAAGAATCAGCGGGTCGCCGGTGGGATAATTCATTTCTCTTTTCAGAGTCAGCAAAGCCTGGTCGAGCAGGTTTTGCTGATGCGTTGTTTCAAATTCGTCGGCGGCCAGACTGGCCTGCATCTGTTTCCATTCCGCTTCTCCTTTCCGTCCTACCTCCATCATCACCTGGGTCTGATGAAGCAGAGCCTTGCTCTGTTCCAGTTTCCGACGGGCAATGCGGAGTGTTTCCTGATAGTAAATGGCATCCAGATAGGCTTTCAGCACATTCAGTGCCACATTCTCTTTTTGCATCTGAAGAGCCTGTTTGCCGGAAAGGATCTGGGCTTTGGCCATACGGAGCTGGTGCAGACGGCGGAATCCTTCAAAAATGGAGAGAGAAGCAGAAAGACTGTATCCGTTGGAGAAGGTGCTGACATCGGTGTATGTATTGGTCTGTGGGTCGATGGCACGTCCGAAATTGTTTTGCACATTGATATAACTGCTTACATAGGGCAGGAAAGAGCCGATAGAACGGGTGCGTTGCGATTGGTAGTCATTCAGATTATAGACTTGCTGCCGTACCTGATGGTTATGCTCCACAGCGTAATCCATGCACTGTTCCATGCTCCAGACTGTGCCGGAAGTTTCCTGTGCCTGGATGTTTCCGGTCAGCAGAAGCCAGATGAATCCGATAAGGTTTCGTTTAGACATGGTGTTTTTGGTTTTAAGTTTTCAGTTCAAAGATACGGCTCCGACCGGCAGCGGACAAGAAAAAGGAAGAACACAGCACCACATTGTATGATAATCATACAGTCGGTCGTATAATAATCATACAATGTGGTGCTGCCAAGGTTTGAAAATGTATTGGACTTATTCTGTTTTGATACTGTTTACCGGATTTTCTGTGGCCACACGTCCGCTCTGCAAGACAACGGTCAGGAGTACCACAGTGCTGACCATCAAAAAGGCCAATGGGAAGAACCACCAGTATATCGGAGTGTGTTCGGCAAAGTTCTGCAACCATTTTATGCTGATCAAGTAGCCGATCGGAATGGCAAGCACAAAGGCTGCAAGCAGAGGAATCAGATAGCGTCCGGCAAAGAGCAGAAGCACCTCGTGCACCGTGCTGCCCATAATC
>OKWR01000779.1_pt1 | contig 28085 bp, 23 predicted proteins | sample 1607101 | NCBI WGS metagenome assembly OKWR01 (sample SAMN04414076, study PRJEB24778) | human gut metagenome | material: faecal | host: Homo sapiens
GTCCAGGCACCAGAAAGCATAGCCTCGTTATGTATTGATGCGGGAATGTAGGTTTGATGCTTCTGTCGTACAATCTAAGGAGGGCGATATCAATAAAAGGCGTTGAAGACATGGTAAAAGCCCTGGTATAACATAAAAATCCATCTCAATGAGCGTTTCTTTACGAAAACAGAGGGATAAACCCTCTGAGAATCGCATATTCAAAAAAGATAAGAAAAATGGTAACTATCTATAATACAACACTCTCAGCGACTTCCCAAAGGCACTTTTCGGACAGTCTGGGGGGGGGCGGTGTGCTGGGTGAAGGGCGTGATGGGATGCGGGGTGGGAGCAGGGCTGCGCAGAGTAGGGTGAAGAGTGGAGTGCAGGGTGCGAGGTGGAGCTCAGGCGGGATGCTGGGCGGAGTGCAGGGTGAGATGGAAAGAGGCAAAAAAATGGCGTGCGAAATCACTTCGGACGCCATTTTACCAATATAGTATATATAATCAAAAAGATGTTTTGATTATCGTGTTGATTATTCTTTCACATCCATTACACAGCGGACGTAACCTCTGTGTTCCGGGGTTATGGTCATGGCTCCATCATGTCCTAATCCAAAACCGGAAGTACGACTTTGATTATGTTTATAATAATCTTTCTTCAATCCTGTATATGATGTATTAGACCACAAAAAATAGTATTTAAAGCCCCAATCCCAATAATATCCTTTCAGACCCAACTGTTCAAGTGTCAGAACAGCGGAAATCAACGACAACTCCTTCTGTGTCGGAACTCTCCAACCTTTTCCTTTGCTTGCCTGACAGACATCCGCATTTGCGGCAATAAAAGGTTCTCCATTAGCCATATTCAGAATTTCAGTTCTATCATAAGGTCCGATATTGGATGAAGCTACCTTAAACTGCTTATACAATTTATTTGTATGTCCTTCTCCCCTCTCATAGGACGGCTGCTGTGCCGACTCTTGGAAAGAACGCGTAGCTCCATCAGCCAGATTAAGAGAAATCAACGTCTCTGTGGCAGTTCCAGAACCGACACTACTTTTGGAGTAATATGTATCCGCTTCCCTTTGGCCGCTTCCTTTGCTTTCCAAAGTTCGTATACAACGTATCTTCGCCGCTTTATTCTGATCTCCCGTGGCACATCCTTCTTCAGCCCAAAAAGTGTTTTGGGAAGAAGCTGTAAAATAATGCCACGGATAAAGATTCCCATCCTTATCATCCCATGTATTATTCAGTTTAGTCCAGTTTTCAACAGTCGGTTGGAACAACTTGACATTAGTCGGCAGATAATCATCCGCAATCCACATTCCCTTATATTGGTCAACTGCAGCTAAATACCACTTAACTTCCGAAGCATCGATAATTCCATCTCCATCCTCGTCCCGATTCCTACTCATACATGCCTTGTATGGGTCTTTATACAAATCCTGGGTACCGACATTCTGATATACAGAATAAGCATACTTGTTACGATTGTTACGTGTGGCATTTGCATTATTCTTTACCGCGACATCATAACCATTCCATTCATGTTGTTTATTATCACTAGAGCCCGTAAGGAAAAACGACTCATCATTTTTCCGTATTTCATCCTCTTCTGATACCATTTCCATACCAAAAGGGTGTTTCACATTGGCCGAATAGAATGTCCAGATAGGTTTTTGCGAAATGACATACTTGGCCTCAGCATAAGAACTTTTTCCATCCAAACTAGTCTGGAAGGTATTCGCGCAATACAATACCCTATCCTCATTAACGTTTACGAATTCTTGCCAATTCTTTTTCTCATAATAATTTTCATCAATGAAGCACGTCACGTAAACGGTCTCACCATTTTGATTAAAGAAATTCTTATCACCATTGATTGCCGCCTCATGAAGTTTCTGAAAGAACTGGAAAACATTCATCGTCTTTGCTTTTCCAGGATAAACACCAACTTCGTCAATCTTATGAGTCTGCGCCCCACTATCATCAGTTCCCGGATACGTAACTCTAGCATTAGTATTCACGACAAAATGCAACCAATCGAAATCCAATTCTCTTCCCTTCAACAATAATGTGGCTTCATCGGATATCGTCCCGTCAGTAGCAATCGTTGACAACAACTCCGGTTTTTGCATTTTATCAAGCGCTTCCTTATAATCAGCAGCATCATATATACCAGCTGGAACCGTCACGGTTCCCTTAGTATAGTCAGAAACGACCAATAAACTCCTTGTCTCACAAAAAGCAGTTTTGAGTTTAATGATATACCCGAAATTATCGGCAATCAAATCAGCCAGTTCCGATTTATTAAATTTCAAAACACGAGACTCGTAGTGACAATCCACATCAAGAAGCTCTCCTGCCGTCGTATTGATTATGATCCCTTCAGATCCATGATCAAACCTGTCTGTCTCGCACTTGGATTCTGCAATGAAATTATTTACTCCATTGATTGTGAGTGTATACTTGTAAAAGTAATTTCTAACAACGTTGAAATCGGACATTTCTTTGCTGAAATCTCCCAGATGAATTGTATAAGCAACATTTCCCTTGTAATCAGAAGATTCATAACGTCCGTGAACAACAATGTAAGTTGCATTTTCAGGAGCATTGTCAAAACCCTTCACTCCTGCGGTATACGAATTCTGTTCGCGGTCATTGAACGTTTTAACAGCATAATCCGTTTTCTGAAGATTTTCAGGCAAATAAAATATGAATTCACTTTCATCCAGTACAATTCGTTCAAATGTTTCAAAATCACCAGCAGCCGGTCGCAAAACATCATCTGCCGCAACAGGGAGTTCACGCATCAATGCCACGACAGAAGGCATATTATAAATCTCCATATAATCCGGATTGAATGATATACCTGTATCTGTTTTTATCTCAATGCTGTTTTTGGACATCACCTTATAAAGTTTCAGGCGTTTGGCATCCTCATTCGCAACTCCTGTTATTTCTGCAAACTTTGAGTCTTTAATTCTGTCTATGGTGACAGGATTTCCATCATTCACATAACCAGTCATAAGGAACTGATTATCACGAGGATCATAAGCACCTTTCTGCCTTGTATAAGTTGCCCGAAGGAACTGTTCTCTAGTCAAGGTAGATGTGGAAGCATCATCAATGTTCAGGATATTGTCATCCGAGACCCAATATTGAGAATTGACAGCATTGGCGATAGCATATATAAATAACTTTTCACCAGTCTGCGTATGCACATGTTCTATTTTAGCATTGTATCCATCTTCAACTTCAGACGTACTAAATTCTCCAAAAAGGCCATAACCTGCCAGTCTTCCTGATTCAGAAAAAATGTAAATGCGAAGATTATAAACAGCACGCTCAAATTCATCATTATTCTCCCACTTGCTCTTGACAATAACGTCCTTCATCCCCCCGGTAAACACATTCAGCGAAAGGGAAACTTCATCATCCCCTTCATACGGCTGAACACCAGACATCTCTTTGACACAAGACGTTCCTAAAATCAGCATCAATGCTGCAATTATATATAATAATCCGTGTTTCATAATTTTCTTAACTATTCAAAGGTCACAGAACCGCCATGCTCTCCTTCCCACTTCATGACACTCACTGTCAGTTCAATTTCGTTGTCGCTGAACACAAGTTTATAGAGATACCTATTACCTGCAATCCACCTTTTTCCTTCAGTAATTAAAGACAAGTCTTTAGTGATGGTTTTATTTTCGGTTACAGGTTTAGAACCCTCAAGTTTATGATATTTGCCGGAATCAGAGCGTCTTGCTGAACTAACGACATAAGATCCCCGACCTTCGCCAACGTATTCATAGTAAGAATTATTTCCTATTCTATGTTTATTATAATCGCCTTGATTATTTCCGACATTATCAAAGTCAACTTCCCACTCCCCTCCTTTTGAATCATATTGATAGTAAGTATACGGCCGAGTCACCGTCATAGCATAATTGATTTCCAGCGTCTTCCCGGTCAAATCCTGCGGCCAGATGAGGGTGTATTTGCCATAATTGGTCATGTCGGTAATCTTGACGCCCTGGAACATGTCGTAGCAGGTGGCCGGTGGGATTTCTACGGTTTTTCCTGAGATGCCAGTCTGCGAGGACATTGTCAGACCGGTATAGGTAACTGCCGGATTCCAGTTGTCTGCATCAGCTGGAGCAAAACCCTTGTCCCAGACATTGGAATAATCAATCGTCGCGGCAGCCTGGTCGTCCACTTTGAGAGTCGCGGACTTGATATTGAAGCTGGACGGGCTGTCGTTCTCGAAAGTGAAACCGAATGCCGAGAAGAGGTGGTTGAATTTTAGAGGAACGGCTGTGGTAGGGGCACCATTGTCGAGATTGCGTTCAATGACATTGGAATAAACGAAATCGAACTGGGGCGAGGTCAGGGTCAATGTCGTGGTCGGCACGGAATACACTTTGTGTTTGTGCTCCGCGTCGAACCCCCAACCGTTTGTCGGAGTCAAAGGTGCGCTGCCGGAATTGTCCTTCACCAGCACGCCGTAGAAACGGTGGGTGCCGGTCTTGGTCCAATAATAATGCTTGTCCGGAGATGTAACGGCATCGCCTTCCTTGAACGGCCAGACGGCACCGGTGGGGCCTGTAGAAACGACATCGGTACCTTCAATGTAGGCCTGCGGAGCTACGACAGAATTGAAATAGACATCCCATATCTGCAGGACATTGCCTTTGGCGGAAAAAGAGGACGCGTCGAACAATGCCTTCGTCTGCGCACCTTCTGACGAAACCGCCATACGGATAGGAGTCCCGGCCGGACGGACATCTTCCGTCTCCACGCGCATCTTGGCGCATGAGGACAGAGCTGCCGCCATAAAGACTGCCGCTGCCAACGTATGTATATGTTTCATATCAGTTTTCATTTTCTTTCAATGTATCATCCCAGCTGCTCATGCCGGTGGTATAGGTCAGTTCTTTCTCCTGATCCTTGAAAATGCTCAATGTGTAGGTATAGTGCCTGTCAGGCTCCCATGCCTCAAGTGTGACAGGTGCGGACACTGTCTGTCCGCCGATCCATCCGCTCTCACCTGTCTGGAAAGCGTAGGTAACTTCAATGGACGAGCCCATGTTCTTCTGCGGAATGATGAACATGCTGCTGCCCACATATTCAGGAACCAGATCGAAAATCTCAATCCCCTCCTCGCGACCGTTTGCTGCATAGACAGTTATGTCCGTCTGCTGTCCGGCCGGGTTCCAACGGAGGTCTGTGGAAGAGTCCAATGTGCCCTGCACATAGGCGCTCTTGATGACGATCTTTTCGACCCGCACGCGCGTACCGGTGTTCAATGCATGCTTCGCACGGAAGTCAATCTTCGCCAATGCATGATAGAACGGGAGACCCGCGATGCTGTCGTTCTTGTTATATGCCTTCGTGGGATCGGTAACCAGAAGGTCAATGTCTCCGGCGGTGTATGCCGGCATTTCCAATGTCCCGTCGCTGTCGCATGTCATCTGAAGGTCGGAAGGGTAATATCCGATGAATTTAAGGGATTCATCCACTGGCCATTTCGGAGTATTCTCCGGAAACCAGCCCCTCTTGCCCCCGTAGGTCACGGCAACATCGTCGAGGAATTTACGCCCGGTGTCCTGGGAAATCGCGAAAACATTGAATTTCCTGTCTTCCGGGAATGGAATGAACTCCTTCCCGGACCTTGTGCCGATGCCGATCACAGGTCGCAGACGTATGTCGCCGGTCGATTTGTCGTACTTCGTGGAAGCAAGACAGCCGGTCAATGTGATTGCTGCGGTCAGCAGCACCAAGGTCCTGGAAATGAGTTTCATAATAGAGTTATTTAACGTATTGCTACGAGTAAATGTTTGCTAAATCTTAATTGGCTGAGATGCCGTCAGCGGTAACAGGCGTCCACTTATTTACGGTAGGAGCTATCGTGATTTCATTAGAGCTACCCGGTTCTCCTGCAATTTTAGAGAAGTTGATGATATAGGTATAGTGTTTTCCTGCTTCCCACTTATCAATTGTATTAGCACCAGATGTAAGCAAGTTGAGTTTCTTGACAAACGGAGCCTGTGCAAACCATTGACCAGCACCATTGTTCATTTCATAAGATACGACAATCTCTGCAGCATCGGCAAGAGGCTGCGGGAATACCAGGCCACAATTAGCATTGGTCTCAACTAGAGTTTCCTTTGCCGGAACCTCAAATGCTGAAGTAGGAGCAAAAACATTGAGTTGAACCTTAGTTTCAGATACGGTCCACTCAGGGAGGCCAACCGAAGAACCTTTCTCTGCCAAACCGACAAACTTAATGTTGGTAATCTTGATCTCATTTGCAGCAGCTGCCTTAGCCTTGACTGTAACCCATGAAAGTGCATGAGAGAACGCCATCGCTACAGGTCCGCTCAAAACAGACTTATCATATCCAGCATAAAGGAGGTCTTTAGTAGCAGAGAACTCAGGCTGCGTGCATTCCTTAACAGAGAATGTATTACTAGCCAAATTGAATGTCACCACACCGGCAAAATCAACAGGAGAATAACCTGCGAAAAGCATGGAACCGGTCTTAGGCCAATAATAATGCTTATTATTTGCGCCAGCCCAAATGTCACCATTTTTCGCAAACTCTACTCCTGGAAGATACTCAACAGCAAAGTTGCCATCGGCATAAGAACTGCCCGGACCCGTGGAATTGTCATAGTAGCCGAAAACCTTGATGTTCTGCTCAGGGAACTCAGTACCCTCGACAGCAGCCTTGGTGCTGTTCTTCCTGACTACAGGAGCGAAACCAATCTCTCCTGTCTGCTCATAGCTGACAGAAGTCTTGGTACATGCGACCAGTGCAATGGCACCGAGCGCGATAATCAAACTTTTTTTCATTGTCTAAACAATTTAGTAATACTATAGTTGTTAATAAATTAGATCGTAATATTGGAAACGATATCCTTCCACTCGTCCACAGATGGGGCAAGTCCGCCGCCTTCTTTCTTTTCAGGTTCAGGAATATCGATTTCATCGGTATTAACCTGGATATACTGCCTGTCATTGCCAGGGAACTGGTCGGATACATCCACATTGAAAATATGGGACTTGCCGCCGGTATCGGTAATGACCAGAGAAAGAATCTGCTTCTCGCCCGCTTCCGGATTCATACCGAAAGTATTGAACTTGGTCATGAGGATACCGCCCCTGTCGAGACGCTGGACATCGAAGAACACTGACACAAACTCCTTGGAACGCAGGTCCTTGGAAATCTTGTAGTGCTGGGAAAGTCCGGTGATGACTGCGGAAATGGAGGCCACGTATTGTGCGCCCTTGATTTTGTTCACCTCCAGAAGCCAGGTCTGCACGACGGACTTGCAATCCACCCGCAGGGTGATTTCCGGAGAATCCACGGAGCGTGCCGGAATATTCACTTCATTAAGGCGGCCGACAAAAAGATGGTCAGGGTCATAGACGATTTCCTCATCCTTGTCCGCGTCCGCATCGGTCATCGGGCTCTTCGTACCACGGCTCTTCAGCTTGCTCTTGAACGCATCCGAAATGGTGTTCGTCGTCGCCAGAATCTTAGTCCAGTCGTTCTCGTCCTTGATCAATGTCACTTCCGTATCGAAGTTGTAGACCAATATGTCGTAGGTACGTTCAGGAACGATGTTCACTTCGCCGCCAGTCGGAGGAAGGAACGCCTCCGTGAACAGCTGTCCCGTATTGTGGTCGTAGAATGCAACTCGCATGATCTCAGGGTCCCGAGGCATCTCATAGTTCACGATGTCACGGTCGATATTGATATCAAGCCTTACGGTGTAGTCCGCAGTAGTGAGCGGCCTTCTGTGACAAGAGAACAGAGACAGCAGCGTTACAGCTGCAATCAAAATTTGCATTGTCCTTTTCATCGCCCACCTCCTTTTGCCTTGTGTTTCACGATAATCGGCAGCACGAACGAGATACCCGCGCGGGTAGGACCGAAGAAAGTATAGTACTTGTTCTTGATTCCAGGATCCTTGATAAGTTCCTCATAATCAGCAGTCGGAGTGTAGTGACGCGCTTTCGTCATGATACAGCCTACGCCGAGGTTGAACTCCATTCTCATCCATTTCTTGCGACCGACAGGAAGACCGAAGGTGTAGTCCACACCGAAATCCAGATATTCTCCCTGGTAGCCGCTTCTGCGTTTCTGGTAGTCGTAGTAACCGCCGCCTGCATAGAGTCCCAGCGCATGTCCTTTCAGCTTGTCTGCGCGTGTCCACTCATATTTGCCGCCAGGGCGTGAGAACCAATATTTTCCGTCAATGAACCAGCCGAGCATTTCGCCGCAATACTTGTTGTTCTTGGCAAGCCACCAAGGATACCAGTAGTCGGCACCTATGGAAACGTGTCTTCCGACAGGAATCTCTACACCGAAATTAAGTCCAGGTGCGAGGAGATTGGTCCGTCCGGCAAGAATCATTTGCCTGTCATACAGAGGCTTGGGAGGTTCAATCCTGACAACAGGTCCGGCAGGAGCGGATGGCCCGGCGAGCGCCAAAGGCCTTTCAGGTTCCGCTGCCTGCTGTCCTATCTCAGCCACGGCAGGGACTGCCGGATCTACCCATACGCAGATCCATGTGGCAAGTCTCAGCTTAGGCATGTGGTTAACGATTATGTAGTGCCAAGTATAGCCGTTGTCCAAGTGACGGATTCTCCATTTCTTGGTGTCGTTGCCGACATTGGCATCGAGAATCCTCATCACCTTGTCTTTATTCGGAAGGGTGTAGTTAGCTTCAATTTCAGCCCTGAGTCCCTCCCAGTTCTCATTCATAGGCTGGAGTTTGATCTTGTCTCCGTTCAGAGACGAGCCGTCAGGGATATTGTTGACGAGAAAACGGCGTGCAGCCTCTGCTCTCTTGCGGGCAAGCCATACGTTTCTCTCATAAACACCCTCCGGAGATGCATAAGAGCAAATCGTGATACTGTCAATCTTAGGTGAAATAAGAAGGTATTTCTTGATTTCAGCAAGTTGCCTTTCGTTATCCAGATAATGCTCGTCGATGTCGATACGGTCAAGCCTGTACCAAATCTCGAACCGTCGTGCGACGGAACGTGCGCCAGTCTCTTGAGGCGCATCAGTGTCGGGTGGTGTCTGCGCATATAGCGCACTAACCGCCGACACACACAAGGATGCCGTGAGAGCTATTTTAACTAGCCAATTCATATTTTACAATCTTCCCTTATTTACATCAGTTATGCTGCGACTGAAGCCGCCGGCAAAACATCCCTTTGATTTTTTGATTGCAAAAATAGAATTCAGATTCGAAAATTACAAGATGGAATTTTTCTATTTTGCATCCAAAAAAGTGCCTTGTAGCGCTTCTATCCACCCCCCCCCATGTAAAATTATGCATTGAAATTTACATGCGCCATATTTTAGCGCAAGAACAAGCGCCCCGACAAACACAAAACCCACTTGCGCCATTGTCTGGCGCAAGTGGGCAATAAATGATTTAAAGTGCTTCAGACCGGCCAAAAAGCATTTGAAAATTTACGGCATAAATTATCAAATTTCTATTTTGACAGTATTTTTTCCAAAATTTCAGGAAAATGTTGCATCTCCAGAACGTGTTCTTTGGCTGCGATATCGTCCGGCGTATCGTCCGGAGAAATCGGTGTCGAGTACTGGGCGATGATTTCACCACCGTCTACCTGATTACTTACGTAATGGACCGTCATACCGGTTTCGGTCTCCCCCGCTGCCTTGACCGCTTCGTGAACATGATGTCCGTACATTCCCATACCTCCGAACTTGGGGAGCAATGCGGGATGCAGATTGACCATCTTGTGTTCATAAGCATTGATAAGAAAATCAGGGACGACGAGCAGGAAGCCGGCGAGTACGATGAAATCGATGCCGAACTGCTTCATGAGCGCCATCATGTAAGCCTCGTCATTGAACTGTTTTTTCGGAACCACGATGGTCGGGATTCCGAGGTTTTGGGCGCGCACCAGCGCATAGGCATCGGCACGGTTGCTGAGAACGAGGGAGATTTTCACGTCATGTGAGCCTGCGAAATGCCTGATGATGGCCTCACAGTTGGTTCCGCCGCCGGAAACGAAGATTGCAACGTTTGTCATATAAAATCCTAGTTGTTGGTCATTGACTTTTCACTCTTGATGAGCATTGCGCAGAGGAGGACACCGATTCCGGCGCCGATGGCGACAGTCAGGTTCGCAGCGTTCCAGCCGAGGTGGTTCGCGACGCTGCCGACGAAAATCTTGGAGCAGATGGCGTCACCGATGAAGTAGCCGAAGAGTCCTACGAAGCCTGCTGCGGTTCCTGCTGCGTTCTTAGGCACGAGGTTCAATGCCTGTACGCCCGTAAGTGCCACAGGGCCATAGATGAAGAAGCCGATGAGGCAGAGTGCGACGTAGACGAGCGTCTTCTGGAGAGCCGGGCTCATCGCTACATATCCGGCGCCTACGAACCAGTAGATGAGGACACCTAACATACATGCTATCATGCAGATGACGTTCATCGGAGCGCAACGGCCCTTGAAAATCTTGGATGTGGCGAGGCCGCAGAGGATGGTTCCGAATGCACCGATGAGGTTATGTACGGAGAATGCCACCTTGCTTTCGTCGGCGGTCATGATGCCGGCATCCTGAAGGAAGGTCGGTGACCAGTCGCCGATACCGTATCGCACCATGTATACGAAGATGTTGCTGAGGGCGACAATCCAGAGGAGTTTGTTCTTGAAGACGTAGTCGATGAAAAGGACCTTGAACGGGAGCTTGTCGCCGGCAGGGCCTTTGCTCTTCACACCGCTGTAGTCGTTGCGGTATTCCTGTACGGACGGGAGGCCGCATGATTCAGGGGTGTCGCGGATCGCCCACCAGCAGAATATTGCAATGGCTATCGCAATGAGCGCCGGAAAGATGAAGTTTCCTCGCCATGCCTGTGCAGGGTCAATGCCGAATGTCGGGGCGAAGAAGGCGAAAAGTGCCACGCCTGCGATGGCCAGGAATCCGAGCGCAAAGCTGCCTATGGTGTGGGATACGTTCCAGATGCTCATCTTGAAGCTTCTCTCGTTCTGGGAGAACCAGTGTGTCATGATTCGGCCGCATGGAGGCCAGCCCATTCCGGAGAGCCATCCTACCACGAGCATGAGGATGAAAATGACGGTCGTGTTCAGCGCCGTGTTCGCGCCATAAGGGATGACGCCGGTGAGAATCATTACCAATGCGGAGAGTACCAGTCCGACACAGAGGAACTTACGGGAGTCCGAGCGGTCCGATACGCTGCCCATGATGAACTTGCTGAATGCATAGGCGATAGATACCGCTGACATTGCAAGTCCTACTTTTCCGGCATCGAGGATTCCGTCCTTGATCATGTCCGGGGCTGCGAGCGAGAGGTTTTTGCGGACCAGATAATATCCGGCATATCCGAGGAAGGCTCCAAGGAATACCTTCCATCTCATCGCATTGAAAACTTTAGGAACTTTCTCTGACGGAAGCTGTTGCTTCGGTGCTGGCGGGTCAAAAAATCTTGCCATTATTATGTATTTATTTGGTTTGTATTGTGTGTGTGTGACGGGCTATCGGATGCTGTCCTGTAGTTCCAGCCAACGCATTTCTTTCTCATCCATGAGGTCTTTCACTTCGCCGAACCGTGCCGACACCTCCTGAATCTTGTCATAAGGAAGGGTCCCTGATGCGAGGTCCCGTTCCAGTCCGGCTTTCTCTTTTCCGAGCGTATCCAGGTCTGTTTCAATCTGTTCCAGCTCTTTCTGCTCCTTGTATGTAAGCTTTTTCTTCTTGGCCGGCTTGTCGGCATCGGTCACATCAGCATTGACACGGACATTGGCGCCAGCCTTTTCACGGGCGGCAGCCTTTTGCCGGGCTTCGTACTCCTTTATATATTCGTGGTACTCGCTGTAGGAGCCGATGAAGTCCTTCACCTTGCCGTCGCCGCAGAAGATGAAGAGGTGGTCGACGAGGCGGTCGAGGAAGTGCCGGTCGTGGGATACGATGATCAATGATCCCTTGAAGTCTTTCAGGTATTCTTCCAGCACGTCGAGCGTCACGATGTCGAGGTCATTGGTCGGCTCGTCGAGGATGAGCAGGTTCGGGTTCTGCATCAGGATGGTCATCAGGTAGAGCCGCCTGCGTTCGCCTCCGGAGAGTTTCGATACCTTGGTGGTGAACATGTCATGGCTGAAAAGGAATTGGTTCAGCAGATGCATGTCGCTCACCACCTCCATAACCGTCTGGTCTTCATTGAATTTCATGCCGGTCTGGCGATAGAAGCCTATTTTCAGGGATTCGCCGCGTTCGATGATGCCGCTGAATTGCCCGTCTTCCGGGATGTTGCCGGTGAGAATGTTCAGGAACGTGGATTTGCCGGTGCCGTTCTTGCCGACTATGCCGACGCGTTCGAACCGCTGGAAATTATATGTAAAATGATCCAGATAGACATCCGGTCCATAGCTGAAACTCACGTCCTTACAGTCAATTATCTTGTTTCCGAGCCGTGAGCCTTTCCCCATCTCGTCCAGGTTCACTTTTCCGCTGGTGTAGACTTGTTCAGCCCTGTCCTTCAAGTCGTAGAATGCATTGATGCGGTATCTCGCCTTTCCGGTTCTGGCACATGGCGAGCTGCGTATCCATTCGAGTTCGCGGCGCAGGATGTTGTTCACCTTGGCTGTCTCGGCATTATAGTTGTCGATGCGTTCCTGCCGCTTTTCCAGGTAGTTCTCGTAGTTTCCCTTGTAGGTATAGACTGCCCCGTGGTCAAGTTCCATCACCGTATTGCACACATGGTCAAGAAAATAGCGGTCGTGGGTGACCATCAGGAGGGTGCTGCGGGAGTGTCCGAGGTAGTTTTCCAGGAATTCGATGGCGTCAATGTCGAGGTGGTTGGTGGGCTCGTCCATGATGAAGAAGTCGGCTTCCGATGCCAGCATCACGGTCAATGCCACCCTTTTCACTTCTCCTCCGGAGAGGTTTTTCATCAGACTGCCTTCCTGGAGTCCGAAACTTGTCAGGAACTTCTTGATTCTCAGTTCATAGGCAAACATTGCATCGTCATCCAGCCCGTCAGTGAATTTCTTGCTGGAGTCCAATACCTGCGTAAAGATGTCCTTCTCGGGGTCGTGTTCGAATTCCTGTTCCAGAAATGCTATCCTGATGTGTTTCAGAAAGGTGATTTTCCCGCCGGAATCGGATTTGTCGTTACCCGCAAGTATGCGCAGCAATGTCGATTTTCCAGTTCCGTTAGGTGCGATGAGCGCAATCTTGTCCCCTTCATTTATATTGAATCCGATATGCTCGAACAGCACTTTCGGACCATAACTCTTGCTGATGTTTTCTATTTGTAAGTAGGATGCCATAACTATTTTATCTGAACAGGCGGTCGACTTCTTTTACGGCGGACGGGAGGGCGAAGACGGCTACGCGGTCGTAGGCTTCGATGCGGGTATCGCCGACTGCTATGAAATAATCGTTGCCACGGATGATGCCGCCTATGATGGCATTGGTCGGAAAATCAATGTCTTTCAAGGTATTGCGTGTAATGAGACTGTCCGGCGCGACTATGTATTCGAGAATCTCGGCATTGGTTCCGCTCATGTATTTAACGAAACGGACCTTGTTGCTGAGGGTCATCTTGAAGATTTTGCCGGCGGTGATAAGCTTCTTGTTGATGACGGCATCGACTCCCATCTCTTCGGCCAGACGGATATATTCGAGGTTTTCCACCTCGGCGATTGTCCGTTCCACGCCGAAACGCTTCGCCACCACGCACGCCAGGATGTTCGCCTCGTCATTCCCCGTAACAGCTACGAATGCGTCGTAATCCTTAATATCTTCTTCCAGCAGGAAATCCGAATCGCGCCCGTCCCCATTGATTACCAACACATTGTCATCAGTAATCTCGCTGAGTTCCATACAACGTTTCTTGTCCGGGTCGATGATTTTTACGGTGTCCACCTGGCCGCTGATGCCGGATGCCACCATCTCCCCTACCGCGCTCGCGCCCAGAATCATGACATTGTTTATCTCGATGTTGCTCTTTCCGAGAAAATTCATCAGCGGCGCCACACCTTCGCGCGTCGTTATGATGAAAACAAGGTCGTGATACTTGAATTTCGTATCGTATTTCGGCATGATGGTCGTATCGTCACGCGAAATCGCAACCACACGGAACTGCGTGCCGAATGTCACGGCTGCCGCGAACTCCGCCACCTTCATGTCAATGATCGGCGAATCGTCTTCCAGCTTGAACACTGAAAGCTGCAGCTTTCCGCGCGCAAAATCCATCGTCTCGGTAGAAGCCGTACGCTTCAGCAGACCCGCGATTTCTCCTGCGGCAATCTTCTCCGGATAGAACATCAGGTCAATGCCCATTTCCGTGAAGAGGTATTTGTTCTCGTAGGAGAGATATTCTTCATTGTTGATGCGGGCGCAGACCTTCTTGCAGCCTAACTTCTTGGCCAGTAGCGCACTGACGATATTCACATCTTGTGATGCGCTCGGATTTACGGCGATGAAAAGGTCCGCATGTTCCACTCCCGCATCCTTCAGTATCTTGATGCAGGACAGGTCACCGAGAATTGTTACTACATCGGCGGTGGTGTTCAGTTTCGCAAGCCTCTCCTCATCGCAGTCGATGACCGTGATGTCATTGGCTTCATTGCTGAGCATCTTGGCAAGGTGAGAACCTACTTCACCTGCGCCTTCAATGATGATTACCATAGTCCTATGTTTAGAAATATTTCCTCACCGCTGCGAAAGCCCTCTGTCCGAGGAAAATAGCGCGCGGGATAATCCAATGTCCATAAATTCCGCGGACTTCCGGCATACTGTTTTCGTCGAAATATCCGTCTTCCGGCCCGGCAATGCTGGCGAGATATTGTTCCACATTGTGCGGCGACCATTTCCGCGACAGTTTCTTGAATTCGCCATGCGCCTGGAGAACCGCCTTGAAAAGGTCACGCTTCAGCATCAGCAGATAGGCTGCCGCCGTGCACCCGTCCACGACCATCCTCCAGAAAATCCGCCTTTCCGCACGCCTTGCGGCCATCTTCCCTATTTTCTCAAGGTCAATGTCTTCGTATCTCTTGCCCGCACGAATTTTCTTACGCAGCATTTCCAATGCGTATGTTATCGGAAGGTTGTTTTCCAGAAGCATGAGGTTGTTCCTGTAGTTCAGTTTCAGTTTCCAAGGGGATGTCTGCGGCAATGTCCCGCCTCCTATATGGTAAACGACTGATTCGGGGACAATCCTGACCTTGTAGCCGTCAAGCTGCATTTTCCAGCAGAGGTCGATTTCTTCCATGTGGGCGAAAAACCTGTCATCCAGTCCGCCTAGGGAATTGAACAATTCGCTTCTCACCATCAGGCATGCGCCCGTAGCCCACAGGACATCCGCAGGCGTATCGTATTGGCCTTCATCCGTTTCCACCATTTTCATGATGCGTCCGCGACAGAACGGGAAGCCGAAGCTGTCGATGTAGCCACCGGCGGCACCGGCATACTCGAACTTGTCTTTTTCGTACCATGAATGCAGTTTCGGTGCGCACGCGCCCACGTCCGGGTTCCGGTCCAATGTTTCCGTCAATGGATGGAGCCACCCGTCAGGTACTTCAATATCTGAATTCAGCAGCACGAAATACTCGGCGTCAATCTGTTCCAGCGCGCGGTTGTAACCTCCCGTAAATCCGTAGTTCTTGTCCAGTTCAATGCGTCTGACACTTGGAAATTTCTCCGCCATCATCTGCATTGACCCGTCCGTGGAGGCACTGTCGGCTACGACGAGTCCGGCGTCTTCGCCTTCAATCGAGCGAAGTATGCCAGGAACGAACTTTTCGAGGTAGTTCTTTGTGTTCCAATTAAGTATGACGACTGCTGTCTTCAAAACCGTGGTTAATTCTCGTGGCAGTGGCACTCGTGACCTTCGTCATGACAGTGACACTCGTGGTCACCACCTTCTTCGTGACAGTGGCATTCGTGGCCTTCCTCGTGGCAATGACACTCATGACCTTCACCATGTCCTTCGCCATGGCAGCACTCGTGGTCACCTTCGCCGTGGCCCTCGCCGTGGCAGCATCCGCCACCCTTGCCGTGATGGCAGCAGCCACCTTCCTGCGGCGCGAATTCGCCATGCAGGCCTTCGGTCAGTTCCTTCTCGGTAGCGTCACGTACAGAGACAATCTTTCCCTTGAAATTCAATGTCTTGCCAGCCATCGGATGATTGAAGTCCAAGGTCACTGTATCTTCGTGAATCTCGGCAACCGTGCCCTGAACTACCATGCCGGAGCTGTTCAGCAGCGGAATTACTCTGCCGATGACCAACAGGTCTTCCCTGATGGCGCCGTCCACCTCGAATGATGATTTCGGGATGTCGAACTTGCGCTTGGGATCGTACTCGCCATAGCCCTCTTCCGGAGTCAATGTGAATGCGAATTCACTTTCAGGCTCCATGCCCTCGATCTCGGATTCGAATTTCGGCAACAGCATGTGCGTACCATGTATGTAATCCAGAGGACCTGTCATTTCGGTAGTCTTGTCTACCACTTTTCCATCTACAGAGAGCTCGTATTCAAGCTCGACTACCTTGTTGTTCTCTATTTTCATTATATTATATTTTAATATGTCTTGTATATGCTGCAAAGTTACGGATTATCTTTCGTTTTCAAAGCGTTTACTTACGAACTGAAATTCACATCCTTGAATGCCACGGTAGGAACCTGACGGCTCATGCCGTCCAACGGATCATTTCCAGCGGCAATGAGGTTGTTCCACAATTGCACTATATTGCCGGTAATCAGCATGTTGCATATCGGAGCCGTTACTTTTCCGTTTTCGAAAAGAAGCCCCTCCACGCCATACGAAAAATCACCTGTGGCGGCATTGCAATTACCTCCATTGAAGTCGGTCACCAGGATTCCGCTTCCGCAGAGGCCCAGGATTTCGGCTTCGCCAATGCTGCCGGACACAGATGCATCGTCCTGACCTTCAACCAGTTCGCTGCTGACGAACGGTTTTACCACCGGCCGGTTGGCACATTCGGAGGTAGCAGGCATGTCGAGTTTTCCGGACATGTATGTGCTGATGAAATATTCCATGACCACGCCGTCGGTAATGATTTCCCGGTTCAGACACGCCCTTCCGTCTTGCTCGAAAAGAATCGCTCCGCATTTGCCTTTTTCCCTAGGCATATCCATGATATTCAGCCCCTTGGCAAATATCTGCTTACCGAGAGAGTCCGTCAGGAATGAAGATTTCTGCTGTATCGCCCTGCCCCCGAGAGCATCCAGGACCGGCTGGAGCAATCGTCCGGCAATCCTGTTAGAAACCACCATAACATGACGGCCGCCATCAGCATTGACAGGACCTATCTGGCTGACAGCCTGCATCACGGCCTTATGGCCGCAGTCGGAAGCGCGGACTTTTTCGGGGCTGATGCTGTAGTCCCACCAGAAACCGCTGTACTTGTCGCCGGCATTGTCCTCGACCGTCACCTGGGCGCAGACTTCGAATGAGGTTTCGGTATGGCGGCAATGTATGCCGTCTGAGTTCGTCAAATATGTGTCAGTCAATGTGTTGTTGTATTCCACTTCTTCGGATACCACTTTCCAGTTTCTATCCGGTGCTGCCTCGCGGAACTCCGCAAACACGGAGACATTTTTCGCCATTGCCAGTTTTTCGTCTGCCGTCACGGTGTCATATCCGTACCAGACAAGTCCCATTTCGTCGCCACGCACGGCATCATTGGCAGTATCTTCCTTCGCCGGCAGTTTCCTGAACCGGTCGGGCGCGAGCATCCGCACGTTCTGCACGGCTTTCACCAGCAAGTCGCGTATGCTGCTCTCCTCCAGCCTGTTGGTGGAGAAAACGCCGTATCTCCCGTCGGCATATACCTTGAAGGTCAATGCCCTGTCGCCGGTCTGGCGGATGTTGTCGAGTTCCCCGTCCAGAAGGGCGTAGATTTCCGTTCTTGCCTTGTCCAATGTCACTTGAACCGCCGATGCGCCTGCCTCGACCGCGAGTGCCACGCTCCGGTCGGCAATCCTCGTTTCTTCCTCTGTTATAGCGAATTCCAGTTTATTCTCCATCTTGTTCTCCTCCTACCAGAAGATTGTTTACCAATACCGTCGGCATGCCGCATGAAACCGGTACCGACTGTCCTTTTCCGCAGGTCCAGGCGCTGTCGTCGATGACGCAATCGTTGCCTACGGCCATAATGTCTTTCAATGCCTGCGGGCCGTTGCCAATGACATTGATATCCTTTATCGGACGTGTGAGCCGGCCGTCTTCGATGAGGAAGCCGCTTTTCACGAAGAAGGTGAAATCCCCTTCCCCGATTTTCACTTGTCCATTGCTGAATTCATTGACATAGATGCCTTTACGTACTGAGGCGATGATGCCGTCAGGCTCGGCGTTGCCGCTTTCCATATAGGTGGCGCGCATGCGTGGGATCGGGCTGGAGCGGAATGTTTCGCGTCTTCCGTTGCCGGTCGGGGCGACGCTGTAGTACCTGGCGCTGATGCGGTCGTGGAGGTACGAAGTCAGGATGCCGTCTTCGACCATTGTAGTCCTCTGTCCCGGCACTCCTTCGTCATCGAAATTAAGCGATCCCCGGTTGCCGCGGATGGTCGCGTCGTCCACGATATTGATGCCTTCCGGGCAGACCCGCTTGCCCATCTTGTCGGAAAATATCGACTGGCCTTTCCTGTTGAAGTCGGCTTCAAATGCGTGTCCCATGGCTTCGTGCAGCAGAATTCCTGATGCTCCGGCGCCCATGACCACCTGCATCTGGCCACCTTTAGGGCGCACCGCTTCGAAAGCATTGTCCAGTCCGTCGGTAATTTTCCCGGCGAGTTCGGTTATCAATGCGTCGGTGAGCATTTCGGCGCCTTTCCTGAGGCTGCGCGATACGTTTTTCTGGATTTTGCGGCTTCCGTTGTCAGCCACAAGCATGGCTTGTACAGTGGTCATCGGGCGGGTTTCGTATTTCATTTCGCCGAAGGAGTTGTACATAAGGTAATCGCTTGTCTGACTGGACAATGCGCAGATTACGCTGGTGATGCGGCTATCGCGGATTTTGATGGCCTGTTCCAGTTTTCCGAGGAATCCGACTGCTACGGAAGGGCTTTCCTGCCGCCAGTCATTGACAATAGGATATCTGTCGGCTGCAGGGTTCGGCCGGCCGGGATAAAGTCTCCTGACCAGGCGGTCGCCGTTGTTTTTCTGCGCGGTGTATGTGGCGCCGATGCTGCGTGTGTCGCGAGGTGTCACAGCCGTGCCTTGTGAGATGGCGGATGCGGCTATCGCTGCGCTTTCCATGTCTTTCCACGTGGTGCTTTCGGAGTAGGCATAACCTGTCTTTTCTCCGCAGAGTACCCTGATGCCGACGCCATAGTCAATGTTCAAGCCGCCGGATGACACTTCGCCGTCTATCAGCTGGTGCGTCTGGTTCATCGTATTCTCGAAGTAGAGGTCGCAGTAGTCGCCTCCATGCGAGAGTGCCGTTTCCGTAAGTTTCTGAAGGTCAGTGTCTCCGACCTTGAATATGTCCAAATAGTATTGCTTGTCCGATATCATTTTTGTTTTTCTTCTATGACGTTGTTCGCTTCTTCGGCGAGTTGACGTATTTTCATATATGTTTCTTCGTCTTTTATGACAAGTCTGTTTTTCTGTCCTTCTGCGACGACGCGGAAAGGTATCTGGGAGTTGTCGGCCAGTATCCACCTGTCAGCCATTGACTTATAGACATTGAAAAAATAATGCAGTCCTGCTGTATAGCGTCGGCGGATGACGGGTTCGGGGATGTTGTGGCCGCCTGCCGCGACTCTGGCGCGCACGCGTTCGACGGCGAGTTCGGGCGAGTTCAGCCAGAAGTAGAGAATCGTCACGGTGTAGCCTTGTTCGCGGGCGCGGTCAATCATGCGTTTGAGGCTTCTGGTGGCCAATGTGGTTTCGATGGCGAAGTCTTCGTGTCGTCTGAACAGGTAGTTCATTTTCAACAGCATGAGTTTGCCGGCTTGGATGGATGCCGCGTCCGGGCTGAATGGGGAGAGGCTCTTGGCGAATTCGTCGGAGTTCACGAATTGGCTGCATCCCAGCATTTCCGGCAGCAGCGCATAGGAGGCCGTGGTTTTCCCGGCTCCGTTGCATCCTGATATGACGTATAGCTGTGGCATGGCAATTAATTTTACAGTGTCAGTGTTTCAGGCGCTTGTTTCAGACGTCCTGTTTCAGGCGCTTGTCGCTGACAACATACGAAGATACGGAGAATTTCCGGTTCCGGCAATCGCGCGCGGGGGATTCTTGGTGGCGGGCGGGTGCTCAGGGGGGAGGAGGGGGGGGGTGGCGTCCATGCCTCCATGTCCCCTCCACCGCCCGGGCTTGGCTCACGGAGGGAATTCCGGGGTTGGTGTGAGGGGCAGAACGTCATGTTCAGTGTGGCCCGGCGTGAGCGTTAAAATGTCATGGCTTGCGTTGCCTGGTGTGCGCGTTAAAACGTTTTCTGCGCACGTCGTGACTGTTTTTCGACTTATCGTGAGTGGAAAACGTTTTAGTACGCACGAGGAATCCAGGGTAGTTTTTTCTCCATTTGTAAAAATATTGCGATTTGATATTGGAGATATAGATTTATATCCTATCTTTGTGAAAAAATAAGATTATGCCGGAATTGTGGCGAATTTATGGAATGCGATTTTTCTTTTATTCACGTGAACATGAACCTATGCATGTACACGTAAAAAGTGCCGATGGACTTGCGAAATTCAATGTCTCTGAAAAAGGAGCGGAACTCGTATCGAATTCAGGGATGAAGTTAAAGGATATTAACCTGGCATTGGAAGAAATCATACGGCGAAAAGAAATCGTAATTACTGAATGGGTAATCAGATTTGGAAAATAAGGAGATAATATGCGTATAGAAAAGATATGGTTCGATGGGAATAGGATTTATGCCCGGTTCGAAGATGGCAGAACATTGTGGCAGTCATTGCTGTATTACCGGAACCTGATGAATGCAGAAAACAAGGATGACTATGTGATTGAAGATGACGGAGTTCATTGGTATGGACTGGATGAAGATATTTCTAATGAGAGTTTCGAATATGAGGATCCTGAGCCTAAAGGATTGTCGAAAATTCTTCTTTCGCATCCGGAATTGAATCTGTCCGCTATTGCTAGACGAATGGGATTGCAGCAGAGCCTGCTGGCGGCATATTCAAGTGGAATGAAGCGCCCGTCTAAAGCAAGGGAGCACCAAATAATATCAGAATTTCACAAAATAGGGACGGAATTGCTATCCATAGGTTCGAATTCACTTCCGGCTGCCGGATTCGGAAAACTTGGTGAAGTGGAGATAAATAACGATGCTGCAGAGAATATCGTTTCAGGATATAGCAGGAATCCTGTCATGGATCGAAGCTGCCATTCTACTGGCGGGGTCCTCCGTGATGAAGGTATTGCCAGCGAGAATTCAATTCCTCAAAGGAGCAGCAAGTCACTTCCAGATTTATTACGAGAATCACTACAACGAAAGGGAATGTCACAAAAAGAATTAGCGAAGCAATTATCGGTAAGTCCCTCCCGTGTCAATGCCTATATTACCGGGAGGTCTATCCCTACGCTGAAGATGGCGGCAAAGATATGTCATGCATTGTCGATTTCTGCAGCCGAGATTTTGGGAACACAAGAAGAGTCGTGACCTGATGCAGGAGAGCGGTGGCAAGGAACTGGTGGACTTTGGCGGGATACTGGTGAGCGCGGGCGGGATACTGGTGAGCGCGGGCGGGATGCGGAGATAAGCGGGGATAACATGTATCTTTGTCGGAGGAATATTGAAATGTAGATTTATATGGGTAACAGGTTACTTCGCATGGTGACGGTGCTTTCTTTTTCGTTTGCTGCAGGCAATGCCGCCGGACAGATATATCCCGGTGAGGAGATTCAGGGAAAGATGCTTGTGGAGGAGCAGGCGTTTCTGGCCAATATGAAAGAGGGATTACAGCATGTGCAGATGCTGGCCGTGCGTGATGCGATGAAGGGAGATTATGGGGCATTGGAAGAGATACGACAGAGCAGGAATAAAGCACCGGTACTGCCGGAAAACATTGATATAAAATATGTTGCGTCCGATATTTGTTTGTTCTCGCCTGCCGGTCGTGCGGCTCGGAAGAGACCGCTGTTGCTGTATTTGCATGGCGGCGGATGGTGTTTCGGCAGCATCAACAGTTGCGCGCGTTTTTGTGCAGCATTGGCGGAAGCCGGGGATTGTTGTGTCGCGGCGCTCAATTATCGGCTCGCGCCTAAGTTCCCGTTCCCGGCTCCGCTGGATGATTGCCGGAGGGCATTTGAATATGTGAAGCGTCATGCTGATGAGTGGGGTTGTGATTCTTTGCAGGTTTCCGTCGGGGGCGACAGTGCCGGGGGCAATCTGGCTTTGGCGACGGCAATGTCCGTGGAGGGCGCATGCAAGGTGATTCCGATTTATCCGGTGACGAAGCTTTATACGGAGGTCACGCCTTCTTGGGCGGAGTATGGCAAGGGTTATGGTGATGATGCCGAGCTGCTGGAGGCATTCAATGAGGCGTATTCCGGAGGCGCGGCACGTAATCCATTGGTATCCGTGGGATTGGCCAGCGATGAGACATTGGCGAAACTGCCTCCGGTGCTTATCATTTCTGCCGGGCATGACATTCTTTTCGATCAGACTGCCGAGTTCGCCGAGAGGCTCCATGGGCTCGGGCATAGTCTTTCTTACCATGTCTTCCCTACTGCCACTCATCTTTTCATAACGGTTCCGGGGCAGCCGACGGCGTTCAATGAGAGTGTGCGGATTGTTGCGGAGTTTATTAATGGGCGGTGATGCGGCGGGGGTCGGTTGGCGCGCGCAGGTTGAGCGCTGACGGGGAGCTGGCGGGACGATGACGTTGAGTTGGCGGGATGCGGCCACGATGGGTTTCGTAAGTCATTGATAATCAGATGGAGTTTTAGCATGGGCGTGGAAACGTGGACTTTTTTTGACTGCGTTTCCACGGTGCGTTTTTATAACTGATTGATAATCAATGTTTCCAAAAACAGGGCGTGGCTGCTTCCCGACCACTTTTATGGGTGCGACAAGGGACGCCCGGGCGGTGGCGGGGCCCTGGAGGTTCGCTTCGCTCATCCCGTCAGGCTGTCGCCTGACACCCATTCACAAGGTCATGGGCGACCATGCCTCCATGACCTCGCCACCGCCCGGGCTTGTCTTGCGGAGGGAATTCCGGGGTTGGTGTGAGAGGCAGAACGTCATGTTCAGCGTGGTCTGGCGTGAGCGTTAAAACGTTTTCTGCGCACGTCGCGGTTGTTTTTCGGCTTGTTGTGCGTAGAAAACGTTTTAGTACGCACGAGAGGGTCTGGGGAAATAGGGAAATCGGAGAAAAACCGAGGTAACAGACGAAAGCGAGGACGCTGCGGAATTGCAGGGTCCTCGCTTGGGAGTTATTATTCTATGTCCGTTATATTAATTGCGGACTGTCTGAAAGGCAATTCAGGGAGTCTACTGGGCAAAGCCGTCAATGACGAGTTTACCGGTAGTTCCAGGAACGAATCTGCCGTAGAGATTGCTGTGTTCAGGAGCGTTCTTGCCGGTCTGGGTTATGGTGTTTCCGGACTCGGTGATATTATTGATTGTCAACTCGCCCAGATTTGCAGTACCGACTACTACACCCACTCGCCAACCACCATCGTCAGTGGATGTGAGAACGCAATTCTTTACTGAACAGTCAGAGATGGTGTGGTAGGTTGCAGGGTTACAGCCGGCATGGCCGATAATACCACCTACTGAACCTTTAGCTGAAATTGTACAGCCCTCTACTGAACATTTGGTAATCTTGATATATGTGTCAACCGGTCCATCATTAAGGTTATTATAGCCTGAGGTCCAACCGATTAGACCACCTACACGCGCGCCGCCGGTAGAAATCATTTCAGAATTCGTAAGATGACAATTATCAAGTTCAATCGTAGGCATGCTATCTACATCGCAGACAAATGCTCCAATGCCCAAATCGCTGGTAGCATCGTTAATCTTAACACCATCCAATGTAAGATCCTTGACAACGATTCCTGAATTACCTGCGAATCCGCCAGCAAACAAAGGAGCATTGAGTCCGGAAATCTTGTGGCCATTACCTAGCACAGTAACCACACCGGCACCATGATAACCATCTACTTTTACAGGAACCCAGGTTTCACCTTCCTTAAGGACAATATCCTTGCCTATTTTTACGACATTGTCGCCAGAATCTGCGACCGTAAATGCCGTGATGTACGCCTGAAGTTCTGCGGCAGTCATAGCCACTGGCTAATCACCACGTACAACAGTCCATACGCCATTAGTCTCCACTGAAATGTAGCCAGGAGCGAGATAAGAAGCAGCATCATCAGATTTTGCATTCGCAGGATCAAAACCCTGGAAAGAACCGCCAGTCACAATGATATTTGCTTTTCCTGCCGCATAGTTTTCGTTCTTGCAATTAAGCACAAAATCATATGGGCCATGTCCAGTCAATGGGCACAACTGCTGTATCGAGTATGAGCCTCCTTTAATTTCGGCAAGACCTTCATACACATGCAAAGCATCTATATTTCCGACATAAGTACCATCCTCTATTATCAGATGACCACCATCTGAAACAAGAAGGGCATAGCAATCATTTTCTTTTGCCTTTACAGTTCCATCACCTTTAAGAGTCAATGCTCCTCCAGCAACTTCAAAAATAGAATATTTTTCAGTTGCTTCATCCCAAAGTTCCTTCTGGAGAAGCTCCGGCCTTATATGTGACATTAAGAATCACGAATGCGTCGGATTCGCTCTGGAATGTCTTGACCCTGGAGATGAATGCGTCGACTTGAGACTGGTTGTCGCGGTATTTCGGGTCAAAGGTGGAATAGCCCTGGCGGAAGTACACCCGTAGGGAATCTGCCATCTGTTGAGCACCCGCCGACCGAATACAAGACCTAACGTCCATCAAGCTCCGAAATCCACTTTCAAAGCCTCCGACTGATGCTTACCGGAGAACTGGCAGCCAGTGACAGCAAAGTAACAGTCAATGACTGCGAGTGACGGTCAATGATGCGTCAATTGGCGAAAGTGGCAGCAAACTCTCAAAAGTTGCTGCCACTTCGCTGTTAATGGGTGTCACACGTGGTTCGTCGGAGGCTTACATGCTTACAAGAATGAGACCTGCGATTCTTACGAACGGCAGGTCTCGAATTAGTTCTTATATGTAAATATCTATCAAAGGGATGATAGAGTTTATTTTTAGATATAATATACCTTTAATAAACATTTACACCATCAACTGTTACATTCAATCTGTCTGCTGGCATTGAGTTTTTATTTCCCCAAAGAGTAGTTTCTGTATTGTAACCCTTATCATTAATCTCATAACCATTGACAGTTGTTCCAGAGACTGTTACATTGTATGTTGGAGTTGCGCCATATGGAGCATCACCTATTTCAATAGCGGCTTTCTTGTCTGTCAAACCTCCCTTATCGTTAAAAATGCAATCTTTTACAGTCAAATTAACAGTGTTAGTTCCTTCTTGGTAAAGAAGGAGTGCTTTACCATCTGAGTTAAATGTACATCTGTCAAATTCTATATTTTTGGCACCCCAAGTCCAAATATTGTAAACATCACCAGACACATTAAAAGTACAGTTCTCAAACTTGCTATCACCATAGAGAGTGTATGTACCATTGATTACACAATTCTTGTAAGTACCCGTGCAACGTGCATAGCCAATATGATTTGAGCTGTTTGTAGTAATAGTAATGCCATCGAAAGTGACTGTAGAACCATCTAAGCCATAATCGCAGTTTTCATAACCTGTACCAACTTTAGTTTACAGTGACGTTTACATCTTCAGGAGTACCAGTACCTACAATTGTCAAAGTCTTTCCTTTTGCTGATGATGGTATTACATAGTTACATGCTGTCAAATTTATTGTAGTCGCACCGTCAGTAATTGCATTTGTAATACCTTCGTTGCTTGAAGCAATATAATTGCCATTAGCATCTTTTACAACTCCCTCTCCTACTACTGAAACATTACCGTCTACATTTACGGTTTGATTCTCGTCGTTAGCAATAACATGAGTATTTACACCTTTTCCGAGAGTATTGTTGTTAATGTTTACAGTATAGTTGGTGCCAGGATAAACACCTGAACCCAACTCAACAAAGTTCTCAGAATTATTCACAGTATTATTTGAGAATGTGGCTGTATTTCCATTTTGAGCAACATACTTCAAAGTATAATCCTTCTTGGTATTGAAAGTACAATTATTAACTTGCATATTTACATGACCATAAATTTGCATAGCACGAGCACTTGCGTGGCCATCTTTTCCTTCAAAAGTACAATTATTGAATGACAAGGACGCAACACTTTCTTTAACTGTCCACCAAGTCATCACACCGGTTTCCTTACCTGAAGTTCCTGCAACAATAAATGCACAATCTTCGAAAGTAAGATTACCTCCCCAAGCACCAACACAAGGTGCAATATTTGGTGCTGTTCCCGTGAACCAACCTGCAGCAGTGATTGAATTGTCAAAAGTAATACCTTTCACTTTAACTGTTGTTGAAAGAGTGTTTGATTGGTTATTAAGACCAGCGATAACAACATTAGGACCAGCAGCTTCAAGGGTAAAGTTCTTGCCACCCGCAACATTAACAACTTCGTTGTATGTACCGGTTGCCAGCTTGATTACATCACCATCCTGAACATTATTGACAGCATCTTGGATGGTTGCATAATATACCCCATTGATATTTACAGGCTGTGCTGCACCATTATTGTATTCACCATCATAAATCGGGTCGATTGTGATATTGAATGTAACATCACCTGTCAAAATCTTACCAATAATGTTAGTACGCCAGTTACGCTGAACTGGAACAGAGTTAAGACCTTCGCCAAAGTTGATATTATTACCACTTATAGGAGCAAAAGTGAAATCCAAATCTTCTAATGTAGTCTTGGCATAACCTGTTGTAGCATCATTAGCCAATATGTAACTCATTGAAAGGTAAACATAATTCTCCTTTATGCCGTCATTATCTAAATCAACATCCAATGTTTCAGGAACTGTGAACTTAGCAGGGATAATATCAAAACCATACTCGACAGTTTGTTCTCCACCAACTTCACCAGTAAGCAAATTGATAGATGTTGCAGCTTTTTGAATAGTTACCTTTGATTTTTCTATTTCAATTTCTGAAGCGACTGCTGCATCCCAATCAGACTGGTAAACACCTACATTGATTTGAGCAAAAGGACGCTTCAACACAACATCAATCTCTGTATTACCTGTTACGGTAAATGTCTCAGCCTTAAAGAATGCATCGCGAGTCTCATCATTGTTAAGACCTGCATAATCAACCTTAACATTCTTCAAATCAGTTGTTGTATAAGCAGTACAATTTGGATTCTGAGCCCAAAAAGCCACCGTATATTGCTGACCTTTAGCCAATGTAATGGTTACATTTTCAGTGAGGCCAGTGTCGAAAGCACTATTATCAACAATCTGTCCATTTACATCTGCATTTGCAATTGTTTTAATGAGTTCGCCTTCGGCATTATAAACTGCATATACCAACTTCTTTGCACCTGTACCATCGCTGATAGCACGGGTAGCGATACCACCTTCGGCAGCAAGTGAGAACGTCACCTGAGCCTCATTTCCTGACTGAACCAAATCCAGTTCGTCATTCGAACACGATGTTGCGAGCAACATACCTGCTGCTGCGAACATACCTAAGAATAATTTCTTGTTCATCTTTGAAAAATTTAATTAGGGACTGTCGTTTAATGTTTACAATTTGCGCGAAGCAGCGACTGGTCCCATCAGTTTTCTGCACTCGGCTCATCAATTTTTCGTCTTTGTATCTCGTTCCGGCAATTTCAGCCGGATTTTTCGTCATTTCCCATACACCAGGATATAGCAATCCCAGATAAGCACAACTTCATTTACGTGTTTTCGTCCTAGGCAGCTTCCAACAAAGCCCGTTGCTCTATCCTTTTCTCCAACTGCACCACGTTTGCCGTGTGGATGCCGAAGAAGATGTACAGGATTTCCGT
>OKWR01000800.1_pt1 | contig 27020 bp, 21 predicted proteins | sample 1607101 | NCBI WGS metagenome assembly OKWR01 (sample SAMN04414076, study PRJEB24778) | human gut metagenome | material: faecal | host: Homo sapiens
CGAACCAAGAAAAACAGGACCAGAATCTGTTGTGTTACCATTACACCATAGCCCATTATCTGTTTCTGGATGCAAAGGTACGACTATTTTTTGGAACAGCAAATTTTTGAGGAACTTTTTTCCAAGTTTTTTTTCAAGAAAACGATATTCATGATTTTTTTTTGCAAAAAAATCCAAAAGCTGAGATATTTTAGGGGGAATATATAGCCTTTTGCAACTTTATCTCGTATCTTTGTCCTGTTCTATTTTATAAATAGGTAATTAATAACGAAACATGTATAGATCACAAAACATTCTGGTAGAAAAAATCATTGAGGGAATACAAGAAAAAAAAGGATATGACATAGCAGTTGTCAATCTGGAAAACATCGAAGAAACAATCTGCAATTATTTTATCATCTGTCAGGGTAACTCACCGTCTCATGTAACAGCCATTACTGAATCCGTGGCAAAATTTGCCCGCGAGCAGGCCGGTGCCAAACCGTCGGCCGTGGATGGTTTGCGCAATGCACAATGGGTAGCTATGGACTATACGGATGTAATTGTCCACATATTCACCCCCGACGCGCATGAGTTCTACGATCTGGAAAACCTATGGACTGACGCAGACATCACAAAAATCGAAGACATTCAATAATAACACACTCACGTTTATGAAAGAAGACAACAAGAAAAAAAATATGCCCAAGTTCAACATCAGCTGGATTTACGGCATTATCATACTCATTCTGACTTACCTGTTTATTATGGGTAACGACAGCAGCGCATCAAAGAATGCCACTTATACCGAATTCAAGGAATATGTAACGCGCGGATACGCATCCAAAATCATCGCCAATAAGGATGAAGGTGTGCTGCGCATGTATGTGAAACCGGAATTTATCCGCGATATATTCAAGACTGGAGTAAAACAGACCGGAAAAAATCCGTATCTGGACATCACTTATCCGTCGGATGACAAACTGGAGGAATTTATCGACCAGCAGCAGCAAAGCGGTAACTTTACCGGCAAGTTGGCTTACGAGCACTCCAGTGGCTGGGTTAGTGGCCTGCTCTTTAACCTGCTTCCATTTATTCTGATCTTCGGAGTATGGTTCCTGCTGATGCGCCGTTTGGGCGGAGGAGCTGGCAGCGGTGCCGGAAACGTATTCAATGTGGGCAAAAGTAAAGCTAAGTTGGTGGAAAAAGGCGAAGGAACCCGCATTACATTCAAGGACGTGGCCGGACAGGCCAGCGCCAAACAGGAAGTACAGGAAATCGTAGAATTCCTGAAAAATCCGGGCAAGTTTACCGAATTGGGAGGTAAGATTCCAAAGGGCGCCCTGCTGGTAGGCCCTCCGGGAACAGGTAAGACTCTTCTGGCCAAGGCTGTTGCCGGCGAGGCTGACGTACCGTTCTTCTCTATGTCGGGTTCTGACTTTGTGGAAATGTTTGTCGGTGTGGGTGCCAGCCGTGTGCGTGACCTGTTCCGTCAGGCAAAAGAAAAATCACCGTGTATCATCTTTATCGACGAGATCGACGCCGTGGGTAGAGCCCGCGGAAAGAATCCGGCCATGGGTGGTAACGACGAACGCGAAAATACCTTGAACCAGTTGCTCACCGAGATGGACGGTTTCGGAACCAACAGCGGTGTGATCATTCTGGCCGCTACCAACCGTGTGGATATTCTGGACAAGGCCCTGTTGCGTGCCGGACGATTCGACCGTCAGATTCATGTTGACCTGCCGGATCTGAACGAACGTAAGGAAGTATTCCAGGTACACCTCAAACCAGTGAAGATTGACGACACTGTAGACATAGACCTGCTGGCTCGCCAGACTCCGGGATTCTCGGGTGCCGACATCGCAAACGTATGTAACGAGGCAGCTCTGATCGCTGCACGCCATAACAAGAAATCAGTAAGCAAGGACGACTTCCTGAGCGCCGTTGACCGTATCATCGGCGGTTTGGAGAAGAAGACCAAGGTCATGACCAACGACGAGAAGCGCACCATTGCCCTGCACGAAGCGGGACATGCCACCATCTCATGGTTCCTGCAATATGCCAATCCGCTGATCAAGGTAACCATCGTGCCGCGCGGACGTGCTTTAGGCGCCGCCTGGTATCTGCCGGAAGAAAGACAGATTACCACCAAGGAACAGATGCTGGACGAGATGTGCGCCACATTGGGTGGACGTGCTGCCGAGGAGGTTTTCGTAGGTCATATCTCATCAGGAGCGCTGAACGACCTGGAACGTGTCACCAAGCAGGCTTACGGTATGATTGCCTATATGGGTATGAGCGACCGCCTGCCGAACTTGTGCTACTACAGTAATGACGAATACAGTTTCAGCAAGCCGTACTCTGACAAAACAGCCCAGCTGATCGACGAGGAAGTGAAGCGTATGATTGCCGAACAGTATGAGCGCGCCAAGGCGCTATTGCTGGAGCACAAGGAAGGACATGCCCAACTGGCTCAGCAGCTGGTAGAGAAGGAAGTGATCTTTGCCGAGGATGTAGAAAAGATTTTCGGCAAACGCCCATGGACCAGCCGCACCGAGGAACTGCTCACGCTGAACGCAGAACAGCAGCAGTCTGAAGAAAAAGCCGCATTAGATGCTGCACCGGAAACAGCTGAAACAGCTCCGGCATTACCGGCTGACCTGCCAGGCCAGACCACCACGGAAAACACTCCGGCAGAAAACACTGACGGCAGCAACGATACCGCCGACCATAAAGAAAATAAATAAAGGTTACAGCTCCACGCCGCCTGCGGGCAGCGTGGAGCATAAAATTTAAACCATCATGACGGATAAAATTAAGAATCTAATATTGCGCACACTGACGGGTATCATCTTCGTGGCCGTCATCGTAGGAGGCTTCCTTTACGGACCACTCACTTTCTGCCTGCTGTTTTGTATCATAACAGCCCTCTCGGTATGGGAATATACGCACATTGTAAACAAACAGGAGCATGTAACCGTAAACACATTTATCAGCACCGCCGCGGCAGCTTATCTGTTCTTAGCCTTCTTCGGTTATTGCAGCAACATCACTCCGCCGGCCGTATTTATCCCCTATCTGCTGTCTATCATTTATCTACTCATCAGCGAACTGTATCTGAAGCGCAAATCTCCGATCAGCAACTGGGCCTTCACCATGCTGGGACAAATGTATGTGGCACTGCCCTTCTCCCTGCTGAGTGTTCTGGCCTTCACTACCCAACCGGACACATTGGCCACGGAAAGCATCAACTACAACGGTTTTCTGCCGCTCTCGATCTTCATATTCCTCTGGCTCAGTGACACCGGCGCTTATTGTTTCGGTTCCCTGTTCGGAAAAAACAGACTGTTCCCCAGCATCTCTCCCAAGAAATCCTGGGAAGGTTTCTTCGGTGGTCTGCTCGTAGCCGTAGGCTGTTCTCAGCTATTGGCTATGGATACCAGCCTGAACCGCTGGGAATGGTTAGGCCTGTCGCTCGTAGTCGTCATCTTCGGAACCTGGGGCGATCTGGTAGAAAGCCTGCTGAAAAGACAGTTGGGCATCAAGGATAGCGGTAACATTCTGCCGGGTCACGGCGGTATGCTCGACCGTTTCGACAGTTCACTGCTGGCCATTCCGGCAGCGGTAATCTATCTGTATACCATTACCTTGTTCTAAACATTATTACAAGAATAAAAACCGAAAGAAAGCTCATATCTTTACTCTTTATTAAGTATGGATATGAGCTTTCTTTCGGTTTTATATATGTATGGACTACTCTTTTCTCAGGAGTCGTATCATCTCACGGGCCGCACGATCGGGAGCCCCCGGTTCTCCTAAACGGGACAGCATACGCTGATAACCCTCCAGTTGTGCATCTCGCTGTGCTCCCCCGGGCAGAATCCCTTGAAGTTCGCGACGCAGACGCTCGGGGTTCATCTGATCGGCAACCAGTTCGGGCACCACTTCATCACCGGTAATCAGGTTCACCAATGACACAAAGGGTACCTTCAAAAAAAGCTTCCGCAACTGCGAAACGAGTTTTCCGCAAGCAGTATAGTAGCAGACAACCTGAGGCACACGAAACAAAGCCGTCTCCAGAGTCGCCGTTCCGGAGGTGACCAAAGCTGCGGCAGAGTGCTGCAAAATGCGATAAGTACAACCGGTAAGGATACGGATCTGTCCCTCATTTATATATTGGTGATAATAAGACAAGTCTATATTAGGAGCACCGGCCAGTACAATTTGGTAATCGGCGGCATGCTCCAAAGCCACCTGCGCCATCATCGGCAGGTTGTCTTTGATTTCCTGCTTGCGGCTTCCCGCCAAAAGAGCGATAATCGGACGGTCATCCAATCCGTATTCCTTACGAAATCCTTCCGGGTCATCCGGATGCTGCGTCAGGAATTCATGCACTTCGTCCAACGACGGGTTTCCCACATAGTGAATGGGATAATGATGCTTCTGTTCAAAAAATTCAATCTCAAAAGGCAGAATGGAGAAAAGTTCGTCCACATCGCGACGGATATTCTTGATACGATGCTCTTTCCAGGCCCATATCTTCGGGGCAATGTAATAGTAAACCGGAATCGCAGTATTTTTCTTCAAATACTCTGCGACAGACAGATTAAAGCCGGGATAATCAATAAGAATCACCACATCGGGCTGCCACTTTACTATATCCTGTTTACACAGATCCATATTCTGAAAGATCTGACGTAAATGCAACAACACGGGGATGAAACCCATATAAGCCGTGTCCTTATAATGGCGCACGAGCGTTCCTCCCTGCCCTTGCATCTCATCTCCTCCAAAATAACGGAATTCGGCGGCAGAATCATGCTCTTTCAAGGCTTTCATCAACTGTCCTGCATGCAAATCGCCGCTGGCTTCTCCGGCTATCAGATAATATTTCATGAAAAATCCTCCAATTCTGTTTTAAATTTTTCCAGACAATCATAGGCCGTAACATCCAGACGAACAGGTACCACGGACGCGTATCCCTGCGACAAAGCCCATACATCCGTATCCTGAGCCTCCGGTTCCAGATTCTCATATTTCCCGGTAAGCCAATAGCTGGCCTTACCGGCAGGATGAGAAGCCGACTTCCACTCGCAGTTCCAGCATCCCCACCCCATTCGGCAGACACGCATTCCGCGCAGGGAAGACACCGACGGAAAATTCACATTCAGACACACCCCCACGGGAAGTCCATCAGCCAAAACCTTATGTACCAGCATCCTGATACTATCATAAAACGGTGAAAAATCCGCATCTGCCCGTGCATCTGCCAAAGACAATCCTATGGATGGGATTCCCTTGAGACAACCTTCAAAAGCCACTCCCATTGTACCGGAATAATGCACATTTACCGAAGCGTTATCCCCATGATTGATTCCGCTCAACACCAAGTCGGGCTTACGGCTCAGAACCGTTTCAAAAGCCAGTTTGACACAGTCAACCGGAGTTCCGCTGCAAGAGTACACTGATAGTCCGGGTTCCTCGGAAATCTTTTTATATCCCACGGGAACAACCGAAGTAATGGCGGCGGAAGCACCCGAACGGGGCCCGTCGGGAGCCATCACAATCAGGTCCGCCTCATCTTTCAACAAGGCAATCAGCTCATTCAATCCCTTGGCATTTACGCCATCATCATTCGATATAAAAATCAAAGGTTTCATTATTATTGTCATAAAATTATATGGTACAAAAATACGAAAAAAGGTTTAAAAAGGCTCTTTATCAAAGAAATAATGCATATATTTGCATTTATTCATGTAGCTTAAGTTATCAACAATAAGTGTGAGTTATCAACAATTTTCAGAAACTCATTCACGATTATTAGGAGAAAAGTAAGATTATCCGTTACTTTGTACCAACAAAGATACTAAGAAATGGGAAAGATTATCGCTTTAGCAAATCAGAAAGGTGGTGTAGGCAAAACCACTACCTCTATGAATTTAGCAGCTTCTTTGGCTACTTTGGAAAAGAAAGTTCTTTTGGTTGATGCCGATCCGCAGGCCAATGCTTCATCAGGCCTCGGCGTAGATGTTTCGGAGATAGACTGCTCCATCTACGAATGCATCATTGAACAGGCAGATGTGCGCGAGGCTATCTACACGACCGATATTGACGGTCTTGATATCATCCCATCACACATTGACCTGGTAGGTGCGGAAATCGAAATGCTCAACCTGAACAATCGGGAAAAAGTGCTGATGCACTTGTTGCAACCCCTGAAGTCGGAATACGACTATATATTGATTGACTGTTCACCTTCACTGGGACTTATCACCGTAAACGCGTTGACTGCGGCCGACTCCGTGATTATCCCCGTACAGTGTGAATACTTTGCGTTGGAGGGTATCAGCAAACTGCTGAATACCATCAAGATCATCAAGTCAAAGCTGAATCCGGCATTGGAAATCGAAGGATTCCTGCTCACCATGTATGACAGCCGACTGAGATTGGCCAACCAGATTTATGATGAGGTAAAACGCCACTTTCAGGAACTTGTATTCAAAACCGTTATCCAACGCAATGTAAAACTTAGCGAAGCCCCAAGCCACGGCGTTCCGGCTATTCTGTATGATGCCGAATCCACGGGAGCCAAAAACCACCTGGCGCTCGCCAAAGAAATCATCGAAAAAAACTAAAACTGAAAAAGACACATGGCAGTACATAAAAAATATCCGGCACTGGGACGCGGACTCGATGCCCTGATCTCTACACGGGAGGTACAGACCGACGGATCGTCGTCCATCAACGAAATAGAGCTGGATAAAATAAAAGCCAACCCCAATCAACCTAGAAAGGAATTCAATGAAGACAGCCTGAGAGAACTGGCTGATTCTATTGCTGAAATTGGAGTCATACAGCCTATTACGGTCAGACAAACCGGAGAAGACAGCTATGAGATCATTGCGGGAGAACGCCGCTGCAAAGCGTCAGCAATGGCCGGAAGAACAACAATCCCGGCTTATATCCGTACCGCTGATGACGAGAATATGATGGAAATGGCCCTGATTGAAAACATACAGAGAGAAGATTTGAATGCCGTAGAAGTTGCTCTGGCTTATCAACATCTGTTGGATACTTATGGCCTGACACAGGAGCGGTTGAGCGAGCGTATCGGCAAAAACCGCAGTACCATTACCAACTATTTGCGATTACTCAAACTGCCTGCTCCCATCCAAATGGCGCTCCAAAACAAGACCATTGACATGGGACACGCCAGGGCATTGCTTGCATTGGACAATACAGCTGATCAGATACGTATCTTCAAACAAATCGAAAACGAACATCTGTCGGTAAGGAAAGTGGAAGAACTGGTGCGGGACATACAATATGGAACAGAAACCGTTACCAAACCACAACCTGCCAGCAAAGCTGCCTTACCCGAAGAATTCCACTTATTGAAAGACAGTCTGAGCCAGTTCTTTCAAACAAAAGTACAACTGACTTGCTCAGACAAAGGAAAAGGGAAAATCAGTATTCCATTTTCCAATGAAGAGGAACTTGAACGCATTATTGAACTGTTTGATCGCTTAAAAAGTTGAAAACAAGAAATACAGCATATAAATTGGTCTTTATCCTGTTGTGCCTGTTTTACGGGCACAATGGGATTTGTTCGCTTGCTGCACAAGAGACGGATTCGATAAAAACACGCATCGAAAACATCCCGGATTCTATCCCTGAAAAGATTCTGACGAATGACTCCATCGCAACAGATTCGGTAATTGCCGACTCCATCGCGCAGGAAAATCTGAAGAATATGAAGAAATTGGATCAGGCTACCGACACACTCTTGCTTACCCACAAAAGCGACTCTATCGCTTCCAGGAAATTGACGACCAGATTTATCCCGAATCCGACCCGAGCCCTTTGGCTGTCGCTTATCATTCCCGGAGCCGGGCAGGTATATAACCGAAAATATTGGAAAATACCTATCGTTTACGGAGGCTTTCTAGGATGCGTTTATGCCCTAAGCTGGAACGGACAGATGTATAAAGACTACTCACAGGCTTATCTGGATATCATGGACAACGATCCCAACACCAACAGCTATCTTGATATGCTGCCGATCAATTATGACATCACGGGTAAAGAAGAGCGATTCAAGGATATTTTCAAAAATAAAAAGAACTATTACCGGAAATATCGCGACCTGAGTATTTTCTGTATGGTCGGCGTATATCTGCTATCTGTTATCGATGCTTATGTAGATGCCGAGCTTTCGTCATTCGACATCTCTAAAGACTTAGGACTCAGGATTGAACCTGCAATCATAAACAACGGCAACACCACATGGAGAAACCAAACAAGTGTGGGACTGCAGTGCCGTTTAAACTTTTAATTTGAATATGAAGAAAAGAATAGGAACTTTATGCCTCTCGTTGTGCCTTGCTGCCGTATCGGTGTATGGACAGAATAAGATAACCGTACATGATGAAGAGACAAACCAAGATGAGATAATAGACCTTCCGGAAGGTATGACCTCAGACATCGACAGTCTGCTTCATGAATGGAATGTCAAAAATTACCTCACCCCTGACGAAGGCTGCGAATCAAGCGACGAGAACCCGGAATATTCCAAAGAGACTTACATCAACCGACTGAGCCGCTTACCCAATGTCATCGAGATGCCATACAATGAAGTGGTCCGGAAATTTATTGACCATTACTGCACCCGATTGCGTCGGTCTGTTTCTTATATGCTGGGAGCATCCAATTTCTATACACCAATATTCGAGGAAGCCTTGGAAAGCTATCAGCTTCCCCTTGAATTAAAATACCTTCCGGTTATCGAATCCGCACTTAACCCACAGGCCGTGTCCAAAGCCGGTGCCGTCGGGTTATGGCAATTTATGATTACAACCGGAAAAAGATATGGTCTGGAAATAAACAGTCTCATTGACGAACGAAAAGATCCGATCAAGTCTTCTTATGCCGCAGCACGTTATCTGCGCGACTTATATAATATCTATAATGACTGGCCCTTGGCTATTGCCGCATATAATTGTGGACCGGGAAATGTAAACAAAGCGATCAAACGCGCAGGAGATTCTAAAGACTATTGGGAAATATATCCATTCCTGCCTCAGGAAACCCGCGGATATGTACCGGCCTTCATTGCCGCCAATTATGTAATGAACTATTACTGCGAACATAATATTTGTCCGGTAAACAGCAAACTGCCGGCCAGTTCAGATACTTTGCAAATCAGTCAGCCCCTACATTTTGAACAAATTGTAGCCATGTGCAACGTATCTATGGATGAAGTAAAGGCACTTAACCCTCAATATCGTACGGGACTGATTCCCGGCAATGACCATGAAGAACAAATCCTGCGCCTCCCAACGCACAGCGTCAGCGCTTTTATCAGTGCCGGTGATTCAATCTATCACTACAACTCTGACGAATTGTTTACCAACCGTAAGGAAACCGAAGTGAAAAAAGTTGCTCCGACCAAACCTAAAACAACTTATTCACGAAGCAAGAAAAAAACTTCCAGAACCAAGTACGCAACCATCCGCAAAGGAGATACTTTATCTGAAATTGCCGAACGGAATCATACAACGGTAAAAAAATTGCGTCAGCTGAACGGAATAAAGGGCAACAGTATTCGTGCCGGCAAGAAAATTCGAGTAAGATAACTTGAAAACAAAGGAGGTCAAGATGGACGAAAGCAAAAACAAAGAAATAGACGAGGAAAAACTCGTCCAAGATGCATTCCAACATTTGGTGGATACTTATCTGTCATCCCGCCACAGAAAAAAAGTAGAAATCATTACCAAAGCCTTTAACTTCGCCAAACAGGCTCATAAAGGTGTGCGCCGTCTTTCCGGAGAACCCTATATCATGCATCCGATAGCCGTAGCACAGATCGCCTGCGAAGAAATCGGCTTAGGTTCTACTTCTATCTGTGCAGCCCTGCTGCACGATGTTGTGGAAGATACCGACTACACAGTTGAGGATATCTCAAATATATTCGGTCCCAAAATTGCGATGATCGTTGACGGACTTACCAAAATATCAGGAGGTATTTTCGGCAGCCAGGCATCTGCACAAGCCGAATCGTTCAAAAAACTTCTGATCACCATGAGTGATGACATCCGGGTCATCCTGATCAAAATATCCGACCGCCTGCACAACATGCGTACCCTGGGTTCACAACTTCCCAACAAACAGTATAAGATTGCCGGAGAGACATTGTATATCTATGCACCACTGGCCAACAGACTGGGACTGAACAAGATCAAGGAAGAGCTGGAAGATCTGAGCTTTAAGTATGAGCATCCGGAAGAATATGCTTCCATCAAGGAAAAACTCGCTCAAACTCAAGCACACCGCGACACGGTTTTTGAGGAATTTACACGCCCCATCCGGAAAGAACTGGACCGCATGGGAATCAAATATGAAATCAAAGCCCGCATCAAAACCCCATATTCCATCTGGTGCAAGATGCAGAACAAGCATATTTCGTTCGAGGAGATTTATGATATACTGGCGGTACGTATCATTTTTGAACCAAAATCCATTGAAGATGAGATCAACGAATGCTTCCAGATTTATGTCTATGCCAGCAAGATCTATCGGCCACATCCAGAACGCTTAAGAGACTGGTTAAACCATCCGAAAGCCAATGGCTATCAGGCACTTCATGTCACTCTGATGAGCAATACCGGACAATGGATCGAAGTACAGATCCGCTCTACGCGTATGAACGAAATGGCAGAACAGGGATTTGCTGCCCATTGGAAATACAAAGAAGGTAGCAAGACAAGTTCCGACAGTGAAAACGAATTGGAAAAATGGCTTAAGACCATCAAGGAGATTCTGGACGATCCACAACCCAACGCACTTGATTTTCTGGATGCCATCAAACTAAATCTGTATGCCTCGGAAATCTTTGTTGTTACTCCGAAGGGAGAATTCAAAACCATGCCGGCAGACTGCACCGCTTTGGATTTTGCCTTCAGTATCCATACCTTCTTGGGCAGTCACTGCATTGGCGCCAAAGTAAACCATAAACTGGTTCCAATCAGCTATAAACTGAAAAGTGGAGATCAGGTGGAGATTCTGACTTCCAAATCGCAGCATGTACAAAAAGAATGGATCAATTTTGCCACAACAGCTAAAGCAAAGGGGAAAATACAGGCTATTCTGCGTCGCGAAGACAGAGAAAACCAGAAAAGCGGAGAAGAAACCCTTATCAAGTTCCTGACGGAACATGATTTGGAAGCCAACAGCATGAATGTGGACAAATTATGTGATTTGCATAATATCAAACTGCGTGAAGAACTGTACATTGCCATCGGTACCGGAAAAGTAATTCTAGGGGACGATGATATCAATGTTTTGCGTACCAAAATCAATGGACCACGCAGCTGGACCAAATACATTCCTTTCCTGAATTTTACGAACAATCACGATGAAAGCACCCAAAACAAGAGTGATAAGAAAAAGGGAGGAGAACTGGAACAGAAAATTGACAAAAAGAAGCCGGTCATTCTGAATGAAGAGAATATCAAACGATTTATTTTGGCCGACTGCTGCCATCCGATTCCGGGAGATGATGTATTGGGATATTTGGACGAAAGCAACAACATTGTCATTCACAAACGACAGTGCCCTATTGCTGCCAAATTAAAAACCAGCGATGGTAACCATATCCTGGCAACCAAGTGGGATACGCACAAAACCATGTTCTTTCCGGTAACGATTCATATCCGGGGTATAGATCATGTAGGCATCCTGACAAAAGTGACTCAACTTCTGTCAGAACAATTACATCTGAATATATCACATATTGAAATGACTTGTAAAGACGGGATTTTTGACGGAGAACTGGAATTTGGAGTACATGATGTAGAAGATCTGAAAATGATCTGCAACACGCTAAAACAGTTTGAAGCTATTGAAGAGGTAAACCGAATCAGTTAATAAAATCACTCGCTTACAGAATAACAAAAGCCGCTTAGCAAATAAAATCATGCTAAAGCGGCTTTTGAGCTTTTATCCAAAAAAGTGATATGAATCAAACCAAAGAATCCAATTCACGACGAATGGCCACCAATTCTTCACGCAACTGTTGCAAGCGGTCAATAACCTCGGCCACATTCTGAGTACCCTCTTTATTTTTCTTCAGGATATCACGTGCTGCAGCTATTTTCAGTCCGCGTACCTTCACCAGATTATGCACCAGACGAACGGCCTCAATATCTTCCTGTGTATATTGCCGGATATTTCTTCCCGCCTTTTTGGGAGCGATTGTCGGAAACTCTTTCTCCCAATATCGCAACAAAGTTTCCGAAACATCAAACATTTCCGCCACTTCGCTGATCGAATAATAAAGCTTTAGTTTTTTATTGGGATTCAATGCCATAATTATCCTTGCTCCTATCAGTCGTTTTCATTTCTTTTCCTTGCAAAAATAAGCAAAACAAGCTATCTTTGCAACAGAATGTATAAGAATATAAACACTTTAAGACAAAAATAAGATGACTGCAAATGAAATTCGCGACTCGTTCAAGAAATTCTTCGAGTCAAAAGGACACCTCATTGTCCCATCAGCACCGATGGTCATTAAGGACGACCCGACACTGATGTTTACCAACGCTGGTATGAACCAGTTTAAAGATATCATTTTGGGTAACCGCCCGGCAGTGAGCAAGCGCTGCACAGACTCACAGAAATGCTTGCGCGTGAGCGGAAAACACAACGACCTGGAAGAGGTAGGTCATGATACCTATCACCACACCATGTTCGAGATGCTGGGTAACTGGAGCTTCGGCGATTATTTCAAGAAAGAAGCAATCGAATGGGCTTGGGAATACTTGGTTGATGTTCTGAAAATTGACAAGACCAATCTTTATGCCACCGTATTTGAAGGTGCCCCGGAAGAAGGATTGGAAAGAGATAATGAGGCAGCAGCCATCTGGGCACAGTTCCTGCCGGAAGATCATATCCTGAACGGAAACAAGCACGATAACTTCTGGGAAATGGGAGCAACCGGTCCTTGCGGTCCTTGCTCTGAGATCCACATCGACCTGCGTCCGGAAGAAGAAAAGGCAAAGGTTCCGGGAAGAGAACTCGTCAACAAAGACAATCCGTTGGTCATCGAGATCTGGAATTTGGTATTCATGCAGTACAACCGCAAGGCCGATCAGTCACTTGAGCCACTGCCTGCCAAGGTAATCGATACCGGTATGGGATTTGAGCGTCTTTGCGCCGTAATGCAGGGTAAGCGTTCCAACTACGACACCGACGTGTTCCAGCCAATCATCAAAGTAATCGGAGATCTGTCTGGCTGCAAATATGGCGAAGATCCAAAGAAAGATGTTGCCATGCGCGTTGTTGCCGACCATCTGCGTACCATCGCCTTCTCTATTGCCGACGGTCAGCTGCCAGGTAATGCCAAGGCCGGTTATGTGATCCGTCGTATTCTGCGCCGCGCCGTACGCTATGCATATACCTTCCTCGGACAGAAGGAAGCCTTCATGTATAAACTGCTCCCGGTTCTGATTCAGGAAATGGGAGGCACCTATCCGGAACTGGAGGCTCAGAAAGTTCTGATCTCCAAAGTCATCAAAGAAGAAGAGGATTCTTTCCTCCGTACTCTGGAAACCGGTATCCGTTTGTTGGACCGCGTGATGGAAGAAACCAAGGCTGCCGGAAGCACGACCATCAACGGTGTGCAGGCATTTACCCTGTTCGACACTTACGGATTCCCGCTTGACCTTACCGAACTGATCTGCCGCGAGAACGGCATGAGCGTTGACGAAGAAGCTTTCAACGCTGAAATGCAGAAACAGAAAGAGCGTGCCCGTAATGCCGCTTCTGTAGAGACCGGCGACTGGGTAGTTCTGAAAGAAGGCGAAACCGAATTCGTAGGCTGGGATTACACCGAATACGAATGTCAGATTCTGAAATACCGTCAGGTGACTCAGAAGAAACAGACCCTGTTCCAGATTGTACTCGACAAGACTCCATTCTATGCCGAAATGGGTGGACAGGTAGGCGACCGCGGTGTACTTTGCTCTGAATTCGAAACTATTGAAATCATCGATACCAAGCGTGAGAACAACTTGCCGATCCATCTGTGCAAGCAGTTGCCTCAGCATCCGGAAGCTCCGTTCATGGCTTGTGTAGATGTTGACCTGCGCAACGCCAGCGCTGCCAACCACACTGCAACCCACTTGCTCGATCAGGCTTTACGCGAAGTATTGGGAACTCATGTTGAGCAAAAGGGTTCTTTGGTTACTCCGGAATATCTGCGCTTCGACTTCTCACACTTCCAGAAAGTTACCGACGAGGAGCTGCGTGAAGTAGAAAGAAAGGTAAACGCCAAGATCCGTGCCAACATCCCGTTGCAGGATCACCGCGACATGCCGATCGAAGAAGCCAAGGAATTGGGAGCTATCGCATTGTTCGGCGAGAAATATGGTGATAAAGTGCGCGTTGTTCAGTTTGCCGACAGTGTGGAATTCTGCGGCGGTTGCCACGTGAGCGCTACAGGTAAGATCGGTATGGTAAAAATCATGAGCGAAAGTTCTGTGGCAGCAGGCATACGACGCATTGAAGCCATTACCGGAGAAAAGGTGGAGAATATGCTCTACACTATCGAAGATACTCTGAGCGAACTGAAGGCCATGTTCAACAATGCTCCTGATGTGAAAGCAGCTGTCATCAAGGCTATTGATGAGAACAGTGCCTTGAAGAAGCAGATGGAAGACATGGTACGTGAGAAAGCAGCACAAGCCAAACAACAATTGATCCAGAATGCAACTATTGCCAACGGTATTCATATCTTCAAAGGTGTGTTGCCATTGCCGGCAGATGCCATCAAGGATATTGCCTTCCAATTGCGTGCCGAACAGGAAAACGCCCTGGTAGTTATCGGAAGTATATTCGACAACAAACCGATGCTTACAGCCGCAGCCTCTGACTCTTTGGTTAAAGAACAGGGTGTTCATGTAGGCAAGGCAATCCGCGAAGCAGCCAAACTGATTCAAGGTGGCGGTGGCGGTCAGCCTCACTTTGCGACAGCCGGCGGTAAGAATCCGGATGGTTTAAGTGCCGCTGTAGACAAACTGATCGAATTGGCCTGCCAATAAACCGGAAGTGTGTCAAAAGCAAAATAATCACCTTGAAAGGTAACAGATAGCCATTAAAAATAAAAAGAGCCGTTTGATACGGCTCTTTTTTTATTCTTCTTCCTCAATCATCCGGAACAGTTTGGGAGACATACCCGTTATATTCTTGAAAAAACGGCCAAATTTACTCTGATCCAAAAAACCTAGTTCCTGACTGATCTGTTTGATGGTCTTGTTTGAATAATAAAGCATCTTTTTTGCTTCTGTAATCAAAGGTTCGTCAATCCAATAAGTAAAATGATAGCCACTTATCTCCTTGATTACTGCAGATAGATATTTGGGAGTCAAATCCAAAGCAGTGGCATAAAACAGTAAATTTCTTTCTGTAAGGAAATGAATCTCTACCAGTTTCATAAAGTCATAAAAGACCTGTTCCTTACGTGTCGGCAACATTAAAGCCTTGGGATGACATCCCCAATACAACTCCATATCTTTGAGCAGCATCATCTCCAATATACGCAACACAATGCTCCGATCAAAAGAAGATCCGGAAAGGACCCTGCGTTTAACAGCCAGATAATGTGCTTTCTGCGCCAGATGATGTTCATCAGAACAAGATGTCTTATAAAATTTATTTATTCTTTCACGGGTGTCCAAATAAAAGCCAACCTCATCAAACAGATGCCGCAACACCTGATCTCTGGCAACCAAACAAAAAAAAGTCAGATCCGCCGAATGGTCGATTGTGCGAATAAAGCAACCTTGCATCAAAACAACAAAATCCTTTTCATGTAGTTCCACTATATGGCCATTAAGATCAAGATGGCATGTACCAGACACGATATGCACACAATACATATCCCGGGTTGAAGTCATTCTGCTAAGTTTGTTCCACTGATCCGCATAGTTCCATTCCACATTGTCCGCTATTGCAAAATCATTATTAATTGTATGATAAAAATATGCCATCAGCTCATTATGTTTTGAGAATCATAACTGTATATAAAAAGTCCTCAAAATAAGGAATACAAAGATACTAGTTTTTGCAGAGAAAACAGAAAATGATGACATAATGTATACACAAATTATCTATAGTAACTGTGAACTCGGCCAGTTTACAAGATAAACACATTTTCTTGCACGGGTAACCGCTGTATACAACCATCTGGCAAATTCATCAACGGACTGATCTTCGCCTACATATCCCTGATCTATAAACACACGCTCCCATTGTCCTCCTTGCGCTTTATGACAAGTCACCGCATAGGCAAATTTTACCTGAAGAGCATTATACAACGCATCAGTTTTTATTTTTTTCAGTCGTTCTCTTTTATTCGTCACTTCGGGATAATCTTCCCAGACTGATTGAAACAGATGTTCAGATTCCGCACGTGTCAAAGAAGCCGCCTCGCTGGTGAGTGTGTTCAATACAAGTGTGGCTTCAATCTCTAGCGAATCATAATCAGGAAACTCCAAAACCGCGTCGGCAAAATCAAAACCATAAATACAACGGTGATGTCTTACCTTACGGACCCGGGCCATATCACCATTGGCAATAAAATCCATTCCGGACATTTTCCGGATTTCTTCATCCATCCAGAAATAATTGTTTTTTGCAACCACCAGCCAGTCACCACTGGTCAGCAACTCCTCACGTCCTAGAATACGCCCACGGATTCCCTGATTATAAATATTAGCTCTTTTATTCGAACGGGTAATAACTATTGTTTCATCCATCCCACTTTTAGAATAGGCCTGCTCCAATTCCTCAATCAACGTATCGCCCGAAACCGAAACGATATCGGGAAATCCGATTGTCTTCATACAGGGAATTTGAGTATCACCTTGCGTATTAAGGAATTGGCGCAGCGCACTGGCATTCCACAGAATACCGGACTCTGCCATTTGCCGATGTACCCCTGTCAAAGTCGCAGCATAAACTTTCAAGCCATAACTTTCCAAACGGGATTTTGACAATGCCGGACTTTCCTGAGTACCTACAGGAGGTAACTGCGCGTCATCTCCAATCAAAACCATTCTACATCCTTTTCCCGCATAGACATAACGCACCAGATCATCCAACAGACATCTACCGCCAAATGCAGCCTGATCTCCGGAAGAAATATTGGAAATCATAGAAGATTCGTCAATAAAAAACAACGTATTCTGATAAAGATTATCATTCAAGCCAAAAACCCCAATGGTTCCATCGAATACCTTCTGCCGATAAATTTTTCGATGAATGGTATAAGCCGGCGCACCGGCAGCCCTTGAAAAAACCTTTGCCGCGCGCCCTGTAGGAGCGAGTAAAACCACTTTATGCCTGAACTGAATCAAGGATTGAATAACAGCTCCCACCAAGGTGGTCTTTCCTGTTCCGGCATATCCTTTTAATAAAAAAGCTGTTTGTGGCTCTGTCTGTTGAAAAAAAGCAACCAATGCCCTCAAGGTTTCATTCTGCTCGGCTGTTAACGGGAATGATATTTTATCTGCAATGTAATGTTCCAAATCCTTATTTATCATATTTCAACATAAAAAAATGAGAGAAAAGTCGAATATTAAATTTATTTATTCTATTTTTGCGATGCGAATGTAATAAATAAAAGTATAAATAATCATGAAAAAAGTAATTAATCTTGTTTTAGGCCTTTGCGCGCTCGCACTGCTTTATCTTTGCTATAGCAGCATTATGGAGCCAATAAACTTTAACAAAGCGAAAGAGATGCGTGAAGCAGCTGTAAAAGAGCGTCTTATCCAAATCAGAGATGCAGAAGAGCAATATCGTCTGCAGAAAGGCGAATTCTGTGACAGCTTTCCTGAATTAATCGCATTCATCAAAGACGGTAAGGTTCCTTTCATCAACAAAGTAGGTGAACTGACCGACGAACAGATGGACAAGGGAATGACCGAAGCTAAGGCTGCCGCTATTGTTAACAGCGGAGATGCCGCAGCAATCGCAGCAAACGGCTTACAGAATTTCCGCCGTGATACTGTTTGGGTTGCTTTGGCCGACACTCTTTTTGGAAAGGGCTTTGTTGCTGATTCAATTCAGTACATCCCTTATAGCAACGGAAAAGTCTTTGAATTGGAGAAGAGTGTTGTTACCAACAAATCAGGTGTCGTGCAGAATGTTATGGAATGCCGTGCCACTTATGATGACTATCTGCAAGGTTTGAGTTCTCGCGAAGTTAGCAACCTGAAAGATATGGCTGAAAAAACAGAGCGTTATCCGGGCTTGAAGATTGGTGACCTTTACACAGCAAACAACAATGCAGGAAACTGGGAATAAATCAAATAATCCATATAGCCTATCCATCCGTTTCTATACGGATGGATTTTCTTTTTTTATCTGTAATCCCCAATCGGAAAAAAATTTCATAAGAAAAGACTTTCCGGTAACAACTTCCAATACATTACATTCTACGCTATCTCAGGCAATCAAAGAATATCCGCCATTACAAGAACGGAAATATACTATAGTATCTGCTCTTTTCAACAGTCCCGTAAGCCGTGTCCCTTTGGAGTTCTTCCATAAAGACCACAGAAAAATGCTTTATGAACTACCTTGCCGGCTTTTGCCGGAACATCGTGTACACTATAATATTCTTCCTCATTTAGAGATAGCAGAATTGTTTACCATTCCGCAAAACATTGAGCAAATACTGCTGAAACAATTTCCCGCCATACATTTTTATGCACAAAATGCGATGGTTTTGGAACGTACAGTACAACAATGCCCTTCTGATAACGTTCAGACACTTTATGTATATTTTTACGCCCAAAGAGTCTTTATTTTCCATTATCAGAACAAAAAGGTAAGGTTTGCCAATGAATTCGCCATTGTCACTGTTTCTGACGCACTTTACTATATATTAAATGTATGGAAAAGGCTAGAACTGAATCAGGAAAACGACAGATGTATTCTGATACAACCGGAGAATGCGCCAGAAAACATAACAACACAACTCTCACAATATCTGCGGCACATTACTGTTGCCGATATGAAGGAATGGTTTGGGCAAGCCCCATTAAGCAGGATTAAGGATATACCTTTCGACATATTATCATTACTATTAAACGGTTTCTAGCAATGAGAATCATAACAGGAAAATATAAAGGAAGACATTTTGATGTGCCTAGAAATTTTAAGGCACGCCCAACTACAGACTTTGCCAAAGAAAATCTTTTCAATGTCCTAAACGGATACTTGGACTTTGAAGAAACGGAACGTGCGCTGGATCTGTTTGCCGGAACCGGAAGTATTACTTATGAGCTCCTTTCCAGAGGATGCCAGCATGTTACTTCCATAGAAAAAGATCCGATGCATTATAAGTTTATCCTAAAAGTTCTGAAAGATCTGAAAGCGGAAAACAGTCAACCTTGCTGCCTGGATGTCTTCCGTTATTTGAATCTTTGCAAAGAGTCTTTTGACTTTATCTTTGCAGATCCTCCCTATGCACTAAAGGAACTGGACAAACTCCCGGATATTATTTTTGAGAAACAACTTCTGACTCCAGACGGTCTTTTTGTTCTGGAGCATGGAAAAGATAAAGACTTCCAGACACATCCTTGCTTTATAGAACATCGCAGTTATGGAAGTGTAAATTTTTCTTTCTTTAAAGCAAAGGAGAAAGCAGACGAATAAACGACTCACCCAAGTGCCGCCATCTGGAACGTTCTTCCCAAGAATGTAGATTCAGAAGGCGGCATTTGTTTTGATCCTCCAAAAAGATTCTTTTCATCACCAAGGCCATCTTCCGGTCAAAAATAAATGCATTTACTTCAAAATTATGCTCCAGACTACGAAAATCCATATTCGTTGATCCACAAGAACTCAACGAATCGTCACTGACCCAAGTCTTGGCATGCAAAAAAGTATCCTGATACAGATAAACACGCACTCCTGCACGCATCACATCCATCAGATAGGAACGGGAAGCCCAGGTGAGCAGTCTGGTATCCGCCTGCTCAGGAATCATCAGGCGCACATCCACCCCCGATAAAGCAGCTGTTTGCATAGCATAAAGCAAACGGTCAGTAGGCATAAAATACGGACTCTGAATAAAACAATATTTTTTTGCCTTTAGCAAAGCCAGTACCATCCCCTGCATGATATCCTGCCACGTATTCAAGGGCATGGAAGTGACAATCTGAACCACGGCCGCTTTGCCTGATTTCATCGTCATATCACCGACATACCCCGTTGTCTGAAGTTCTGTTGGATAATAACAGGCATCGGTAATCAATTCTTCCTGCGCCACATACCAGTCTGCGAGGAAAGCCCGTTGCAGTCCACACACGGCACTGCCTTCTATGCGAAGATGGCTGTCTCTCCAGGCTCGTTTTTCTCCCTGATCATAAAAATACCGGTCTGCCAGATTCATTCCCCCAACATATCCTACTCCCCCGTCAATAACGACAATCTTTCTATGATTCCGGAAATTCACCTTACTGGTAAATTTTGGGAAACGTACCGGCATAAAAACAGCTACCTCAATACCCTTGGCCTGCATACGTTCAAAAAAAGCATTGCGTACCTTCCAGCATCCCACATCATCGTAGACGACTCTGACCTGTACTCCTTCAGCCACCTTACGTGCCAACTCATCCAGAACCAGATTACCCACACGGTCATCTTCCCAAATATAGAACTCCAGATGAATATGATGACGTGCGGCACGAATATCTCCAATCAATGCAGACAACATATCCTCCCCCCGAACAAACAGATGAAGCTGATTCTCAGGATAAGGGAAAGACATACTCTGGCGCCGGAAAAGATTGATGAGCTGACGATGCTCCTCGGGAATATCAGGAATCTGCATTCTGAAATAACGGTAAGCCGAACGACGAGCCAACTGTATGGAACAGGTTCGGCTGATAAGTATATTCTTCTTGTGATTACGCCCAAAGAAGAAATAAATGACCAATCCCAGGACAGGCATCGAAGACACAACCAGAATCCATGCTACGGTCTTGACGGGTTGACGATTATCTAAAACAATCACCAAAACAGTACTGCATACAATCAGTAAATAAATAACAGCAAAAGTTATATATAGGAATGTAGCCAACTCCATAAGTTTGTATTTTTATCGATAAAAAGCAAACTTACAAAAAAAGCATTAGGAAAGAAAGATAATCCCCAAAAAATCCGATCTAAACCAGATTCGGATTTTTTGGGGATTATTCATATTTAAATCAATAATTATCGGGGACCACCGAAACCGATACGCATCGGTGCTGCATGTCCTCCAGGACCTCCACCAGGTCCCATTGGCATACCGACACGTCCTTCCTTACCACCCATCAGATTCAGACGGTAAATGAAGTGAACCATCACATAGCTGTTAATGGCATTGGTCCAGGAATCTCTACGCTCCAAAGCAGACAGGGTACGGCTGATATTGCTTCTCTGGCGCAGGATGTCATACCACTGCACACTTACCGTTGCGGCATTGCCTTTCAGGAAACTCTGAGAAAGCTGGGCATTCCAGATCAGCTCGTTGGTATTCATGGAAGCGTCATTGTAACCGCGGCGGCTCTCCTCTGTCAAGTCTGTAGACAGACTCATGTTCCAAGGCATGTTGACAATGGCACTTGCTCCATAAGAGAAGGTATAGGTATCCAGGTTGGCATTCTCCTGAATATCGTTACGCGCGTGTTGATAGTTGATATTTCCGTTCACGCCCAAATCCAAAAGGTCATTACGGAAATTCAGGTTCAAACGCTCACCCAGATTCCAGGTACGTGTGGTACTCTTCTGAGTCTGTTTCAGGATCTCGTCGGCTGTAATGGTTGCATACACATCCTTAAAGTCGGCATTTGAGCTGACATAACCCACCTCATTGTTGTAACGCACATTCGTAAAGGTACTGATATTGAAATATTTCTTCTCACCTAAGGCTGAGTTGAACATGACCATACCACTCGTATTCCAGTTGCCGTTTATATTCAGTGGCATAGACAAAGTCTTACCGGTAGCCTCATCATACAACACGGCTGTGCTGATGTTATTGTTCATCATATTCGCATTAAGGTGGAATACCCATCCGCGCTGTAACTCCGGAATGTAATTGTTATAGAACATAAAGAAGGTATTCGTCCAGGATGGTTTCAAACCCGGGTTACCACGTGAAATTGACAGTGGATTGGAATCATCAACCACATCCAACAGATTGGTCATGGAAGGCTGACCGGCACGTCCTGAATAACGGAAACGCAACATACTGGTCTTGGATATCTTATATCTCAAATCCACTCGTGGCGCCCAATTGAAGACTTGGCGTACGACACTGGTATCCAGATCACCCTTCTGATAATCCATATAGGTTTTCTGAGGTTGGAAAGAAACACCGGCATTCAAGCGGAAGTCGCCCAACCGATAACGGAACATGACATTAGCTTCCTGATTATATTCGGTATAAGTGGCATACTGACTGTTACGGTAGTTCTTACACAACTCCAGAAAATCCTCTCCCGGCAAGAAGGTCAACGGGAAGCCGTCGGCCTGATATTTCAGAAACTGTTCAAACTGCTCATCACCGTCGGCAGCCTTGGCCAGCAAAGAATCCAAAGAATACATCGACCGGTCGGAATCCGAGTAGCGATACTGGAACTTATAGCTGAACTGCAGATTGGCTCCGGTAAAGATCGGTTCGCTATAACTCAAATCCGCACTATAATTATAAGATTGGGAAGGATTCAGATTATACTGATGATTATAGTCTTTCCGGGCATCCTGCAAATAATAATTGGTCATAGACTTGCTGAAAGATGTGCTTTCTGAGTCAGAATAACCGCCACGAAGTCTCAAAGTAATGTTTCGGCCCGTACTGTTCAAACGACGGTTGATCATCAACATTCCGTCAAACGATTTGCTCTCTGAATCAGAAGTACTCTCATTATCATTTTTATTCACCACCGCAGAATCAGCAAAAAGCTGAGTCAGATCATCCGTCAACGGATTGGATACAAACGCATAAGGATCCTGATTAAAGGTCAAAGACAGACCATTGCTGTTGCTATTGTTCTTAGAATAAGAAAAGTTCGGTCGGAACATGATGCGTGTCATAGAATCCGGACTCCACTGCAAACGGAAATTGGCATTGACGCTTGTGGCACCACTTAAAGAACGGTCTTCACTGTTTCCAAAAGAACTTGAACTGCCGGAAGAAAGGAATCTCTCAGAGTTGACCTTTGACCAGTTATCTGTACTTCTATAAGAATAACGCACATTACCGTTCAACTCCAAAGCACCGGCTTCACGATCTTTCTTACCATTTTCCCAGGAAAAATTCAAACCCACCATTTTGCTGGTGACCTGACCGCTGCCACCTCCACCGAAACCACGGAATCCACCGCCCGGGAATCCTTGGTCATTCGTATTGTTCATAGATCCGATCAGTGACATTTGAAGGCGGTCGGTAAAACGGTTCACCATAACCCTTCCGGTATATCGTTCTTCTGTACCATATCCCAAATCAACATTAGTCATCCAGCCCTTATTCATTCCTTTCTTGATAGAAAGATCCAAAACGGTTTCTTCCTCACCATCGTCAATACCAGTCATTTTGGCATAGTCACTTTGCTTGTCATAAGCCTTAATCTTGTCAATGATATTGGTAGGTAAGTTCTTCATAGCCATCTTGGTATCGTTATCGAAAAATTCTTTTCCGTCTACCATGATTTTCTTAACCTCTTTTCCATTAATCTTAATGGTACCATCCTCGTCAACTTCAGCACCGGGCAACTTCTTCACCAGTTCTTCCAAAGCTGAACCTTCGGGCACACGATAGGCTGAACTGTTATAAACAAAAGTATCCTCCTTCATTTCCACTTTGGACAATCGAGCGGTCACTTCTGCTCCTTTCAACATGACAGGATTTACATTCAAAGTGATCTGATCCAATGTCACTGTCGGCTTCTGCTTGGTTAAGGTCAGATTCTTATAAACGGTTCTGTATCCCATAAAAGATACACGCAAGATGTACGAACCACTCTTCGCCGATAATTTGAACTTTCCATTAAAATCTGTACTTGCACCTGCAGCCAAAGTACTGTCTGCTTTCAACAATGCCACCGCAGCCGAAGCCATCGGTTCATTCAGTTCCCCATCTATAACACTTCCGTTCACCGCAATCTTTTGCGCGGAAACCTGAATGGCCATCCATGCCAGAAGGAGAAACATACCCAGTTTCTTCATCATTTTTTATTCGTTATTTTTAGTTCTATTCTTTGCACGTTATGACATCAGTCAAAGTATAAAGTTTAAAGGAGAGAGGATCATTTAACAAAAAAAAACGAACTTAGTAAAATAAAACATCCTGCTTCCCTAACAATAATGTTTATCTTTGCTTACACAAACCATTTTGAATCAGTCAATATGAAAAAGCAAGAAGTTATCATTTCCGAGAATCTGGAGCAAAGTCTGAAACAGGCCATTGCCCAGTGCCCGCACGACCGTCTGTTTATCTTAACAGATGAAACCACACAAACACAATGCTGGCCCGTAATCAGCAACTTCACCTGTCTGCAGGAAGCCCAACATATCATAATCCGTTCTACCGATGATCATAAGAACCTGGAAAGTCTGGCTCACGTATGGAGCGAGCTGGGCCGACTAGGAGGAACACGCCATTCTTTGCTGATCAACCTCGGCGGAGGAATGGTTACCGACTTAGGCGGTTTTGCCGCTTCTACATTCAAGAGGGGTATTTCCTATATCAATATCCCGACAACTCTGCTGGCCATGGTAGATGCCTCTGTCGGAGGAAAAACCGGTATCAATTTCAATGGCCTGAAAAATGAGATCGGTGTGTTCAATCCGGCGGCAACTGTCATTCTGGATACCGAATTCCTGAAAACACTCGACCGTGCCAACCTTTGCTCCGGCTATGCCGAAATGCTCAAACACGGACTGATCAGTAACGAAAAAAACTGGAATGAACTACTGAATTTTGACTTGGACAACGTTGATTATAAAAAGTTGCAAGACATGGTGGCTACCAGTGTGGCCATCAAAGAACGTGTCGTAGAAGAAGACCCGTTTGAACAGGGTATTCGAAAAGCCCTTAATCTAGGACATACTGCGGGACACGCTTTGGAAAGCCTGGCCATGAAGGAAGGACGCACGGTGCTCCACGGTTATGCCGTGGCTTGGGGACTGGTTTGCGAACTTTATCTGAGCACCCTCAAAACCGGATTCCCGAAAGAAAAGATGCGTCAGGCCATTTATTATATCAAGGAGTATTACGGCACTTTTGCCTTTACCTGTAAAGAATATGACCAGATTTATGAACTGATGACCCACGACAAGAAAAATACCTCTGGAACAATCAATTTCACCCTATTGGAAGAAATCGGTGATATACGAATCAACCAGACTGCTGAAAAAGAAGACATCTTCCAGATGCTTGATTTCTATCGCGAAGTTATGGGATGCTAATGCAGGAAAATAAAAAGTCAGAGCAAAAATCATTCATCATCAATCTGAATTGACCATTTTTGGGGAAAAGAAAACTTTTCTCAAAAAAAATGGTCAATTCAAAAAAGAAATCGCTACATTTGCAATGCAATGCGGTAGTAACTCAGTGGTAGAGCGTTGGCTTCCCAAGCCAAAAGTCGCGGGTTCGAATCCCGTCTACCGCTCATCGTAAATGCAACCTGTTGTCGCTCTTCAGGTTGCATTTCTCATTTCTATAAACTAAAACTTACTGACCATGAAATTGCTTGAAACCATCTCTATCTTAGCCCTCTGCTTCCTTTCATACAGTCCGTTAAGCGCACAAAAAAACGACTACAAACTCGTATGGAAAGAAAACTTCCGCGGACGAAACATCAACGAAAAATACTGGAGAAAAATTCCGAGAGGAGGCTCCGACTGGAACCGCCACATGTCGGCACACCCCAGCCTGTATGAAGTGCGCCGAGGAACCGCCCGCCTTTACGGAAGAGTAAACGAAGGCATTGCCCCCGAAGACACGGCACGCTACATCACCGGAGGTATCTTTACCAAAAACAAAAAGACACTTACATATGGTAAAGTTGAAGTCAAAGCTCGTCTTCAGGGAGCACAGGGAGCCTGGCCGGCCATCTGGATGCTGCCGGAAAACGGAAAATGGCCCGATGGTGGAGAGATTGACATCATGGAGCGGCTGAATCACGACAGCATCGCCTATCAGACCGTACATTCCTATTATACTTTTGTTCTGAACGAGAAAAAGAACCCACGTCCAGGAGGCATCGGCCGGATCGATCCGGATGGCTACAACGTATATGCCGTGGAAATCCTGCCGGACAGTATCGTGTTCTCCATCAACGGTAACCACACACTCACCTATCCGCGTATTGAAACGGACAAAAAGGGCCAATATCCTTTCGGCACTCCTTACTATCTGCTCATCGACATGCAGATTGAAGGCAGCTGGGTGGGCAAGGCCAATCCGGCAGAATACCCCGTACGTATGGAGGTGGACTGGGTGAAATTCTATGAGCTGAAGAAGTAAAATACATACCAAGATTACAGAAAATTTTAAGTTTGTATCATATTTTAGAAGACATTTTTCATCAAAAGGCTAGCAATATTTATAAACAGTATAACACTGTAATAAAAAAATTAAAGAATAATTATAGAAAAATCTTTTTTCGCTTATAAAAAAAAAGTATTTTTGCATTTAAATAAAAATCTTTGCCTATGTAACAAAAGAAATAAAGACATATAATAACTAAAGTGTTAACGGATATTCTGCATTCATAAAATCGCCAAATTAACATGAAACAGTCTAGAATAGAAGTTAATGCTCACGCCTCTAATATGGCGTGGGCTTTTCTTCATTTTTGGCTGTATGGTGTTTGGCGATACCAATGAATGAAAAATGAAGTTAAGGCCCACGCTTTTTTTATTGTCCTAAAATCCGCAACTATCATCCAATACACGATTAAGGGTAGATTTATGAGTCG
>OKWR01000805.1_pt1 | contig 26945 bp, 16 predicted proteins | sample 1607101 | NCBI WGS metagenome assembly OKWR01 (sample SAMN04414076, study PRJEB24778) | human gut metagenome | material: faecal | host: Homo sapiens
CCTCATCCGTTGGAGGAGGGGTGCCCAGAGGGCGGGGTGGTAGGTAAAGCAAGAAGTGCCTAATGAATCATATCAATAAGGAATTATTTTCTTACCTACCACCTCCCCCTTCGGGTACTCCTCCTCCGAGGAGGAGGAGAATTAAGATAGTATTGCTCAGCATTTGATTCATTTCTTTCCCGGTATGAATGAATTTCGCCAATGAGTTTTTTAGTTAGCTTATACTCCAAGTATTTTGCAGACCGACACATAGGTATTTGGTGGACCACCACATACGTATTTGGCAGACCGCTGCATACGTATTTGGCGGATCGGTAAATACGTATCGTATAATCCTCAGTCTGATGCCCGCACTTTTTTCAGTCCTTTGTTAATTTCCGCCACACGCTTCTTTGTCAACGGATAGAAGTACACGACTATCATGGCCACCACTGCCACAGCGGCAGGTATCCAGCTCATTAGCAGGTTCAATCCCGTCAATGCTTCCGCTGTCTGCACGGCACCTTCCGCCGTATTGTAGCCGAATGACGCCAGTATCCACATCACAGCCGCACCACCCAACGCACCGCCAAACTTCTGTGCCATGGATGAAGATGAGAATATAAGCCCTGTCGAAGCCGTTCCGTCCTTCAGTTCGGCATAATCCGAAACGTCGGCATACATACTCCATATCAATGGTGAGACGATACCCGTACAAATAGATATAATGATTTGCATCATCAACATCAACCAGAAACCAAACGGTGTGCAAGGCAGATAAAAGAACAGGATACTCATTACCGCCAATGCCGCCATCGTGAAAATATAAGTGGACTTCTTACCCAATCCACGCGAAAGGGGAACGGCCAGTACTACCCCTATCATATTAGAAACTTCACCTACTCCAAGGAATAACCCGGCATAGAACAAAATCGTGAAGTCACCCAAGTTTAAAAATATACTGTCACCTATATAATCTTTAAAGAAATAAGCAGCCGTAGCACCACGCACCGTATTAAACAAGTTAGAACACAATGCCGCACCTATCAGCAACCACCAGGGAACATTGGACAACAACGACTTGAAGTCCTTCCCGATAGAAACAGTAGAGACACTCTTTACGTATTCCCTCGTCATGCTGAAGCAAAGCAAAAACACAACAAAGCACAATGCAGCAATCACAATCATGGAATATTGCCAACTGACAGTCACTGAGCCAGTCATCTCCCTGAACCACGCACAAAGCGGTTCCCAAGCAAACAAGGCTATGAAACTACCACCATAGGCAAAGAACATCCGGTAAGAAGAGAACACGGTTTTCGTATCCGAATCGTCCGTCATCACTCCCAGCATAGCCCCATAAGGAACATTAATAGCTGTATAAACCGTCATCATCATAATATACGTGACATATGCCCAAACGAGTTTTCCCGTAGGTCCAAAGTCGGGTGTGGTAAACATCAATATACCGCAAACAGCAAATGGAAGAGAAATCCACAGCAGATAAGGACGGTATTTTCCCCATCGCGTATGGGTTCGGTCGGCAATGATTCCCATCATCGGATCAGATACCGCATCCCAAATGCGCGTTACTAACAGTAGGACACCTGTGTCCGCCAGGCTCAGCCCGTATATATTAGAATAGAATATAGGCAGATAATAGGAAAATATCTTCCAGAACATGGAGGAAGACATATCACCAAAGCCATAACCAATTTTCTCTTTAAGTGTTGCCATGATACTATAAGAATTATGAATTATAAATTACAAATTACAGAAATACCTCACCACCACATCAGGCAGCCTCGTAATTCGTAATTAGTAATTCGTAATTTTCTTCAGATTCTTGTCGATAAGCTTCTTCAGAGTCTCTACGGAAGCAGAAGAAGACAAACCGTCGACCGGAGTATTCATGCAATAATCTACCAATTTATCTACAGTAGACGTAGCTACATGCATCCGCGTATCCGAAGACGCATAGTAGATGAACACCTTACCATCTTCATCGGCAATCCAACCATTAGTAAAGAGCACATTGCTCACATCGCCAACCCGTTCCTCTCCTTCGGGAGCCATGAAGTAGCCACCGGGAGTAGCAATCAGTTTCGTTGGATCATCCAAAGCCGTCATGTACATATAGAGCACATAACGCAGTCCGGCGGCACAGGCTCGTACACCATGCGCCAAGTGAAGCCAACCTTTTGAAGTCTTTATGGGGTGAGGCCCTTCACCGTTCTTCACCTCTTTAATAGTATGATAATAACGGTAGTCTATGATCTTCTCTTCTTTTACCTCGGCATGAGTCATATCATCTACCAATGCCCAGCCGATGCCTCCACCACTTCCGGCATCAATAAATCCATCTTGCGGACGGGTATAAAGCGCGTATTTACCATCTATAAATTCAGGATGAAGGACTACGTTGCGTTGCTGGCTCTTAGTTTTCAGATCCGGCAAACGTTCCCAAGTCTTCAAATCCTTGGTACGGGCGATACCTGCCGTAGCCGTAGCCGAAGATAAATCTCCCACGGGTGCATTGTCATCATGGCGTTCGGCACAGAAGATACCGTATATCCAACCATCTTCGTGTGCTGTAAGACGCATATCATATATATTAGTAGCCGGAACCACATCCTCGGGCATAGTGACCGGATAATCCCAAAAACGGAAGTTATCCACACCGTTGGGGCTCTCTGCCACGGCAAAGAATGATTTACGGTCAGCCCCCTCCATGCGCAGCACCATCAGGTATTTGCCATTCCACTTGATGGCACCGGAGTTGAGTGCGGCATTCATGCCGATACGCTCCATCAGATAAGGGTTGGTCTGTTCATCCAGGTCATAGCGCCAGAATACCGGTGTGTGCGCTGCCGTCACTACAGGATATTTATAGCGCGTAAATATGCCGTTTCCTTCCTCTATCGGCTCGTTCTTTCTTGTTATCAGTGCCTCATGCTTCTGAAAGAGTCTTGTTACCTTCTCATTAAAAGTTTCCATATTGATTGTTTTTTCTTATTTATACAAAGAGTTTACGTCTGCTGCAAAAAGTGTCTTAGGGTTATTATAGAATGTCATGAAATCCTCTGCTGAGGTCTGTCCCGGATAGGGAGCATAAAAGTGAGTGATACGTTCACGGGCATTACGCCACACCAGGACGTATGCTATCGGATAATTTCCAATGCCCGGCAACAGGGTCTCCGTCCACCACTTCGGATCAGGGATGCCTTCATATCCGGTTTCGGTAATGGCAATTACTTTATCGTGCGCTTTTCCAATGCTGTCCACAATGGCAAGTGATTTTTCAAGATTGGTGAGGTACGTATCACGCTCGAATTGATAAGTGTCGAAGCCAATCAGATCAATAAGTTCATCACCGGGATAGCGTTTCAGATATTGTGCAGTATCTTGAGGTTCTGAACCAGGAGAGTAAGCATAAAGTGCATTGTCTACACCATCACTACGAAGGATACCCACCGTCATATGCCAAAGTGCCTTGTATTCTTCGGGAGTACAAAGTTTTTCGCCCCACCAGAACCAACTGCCTGTATGTTCATGCCACGGACGGAATAGTACCGGAACCTTTACCCCTTCTTCTGTTTGTAGAGAATTGATAAAAGCTGATACTTTACTTACCCAACCAGCAAACTTATCATAATTCGCTCCTCCGGGAAGGATTGACTTCACAACCGTTGTATCCGATACATCCCAAGAGTCTCCCCCCGTCAACGGATTGCGCAGATGCCAGCTTAAAGATGACATTCCGCCCCTCTTATACTGGTTCAATATCTCCTTTCTTATTTTAGTAAACGGAACTTTATCCAGACTCATAGTATCACCCAGTTCTATATGTCCCAAGTCGAAACTTATAACTGCGGGATAATCTCCACAAACGCTCTTCACATCAGAACGTCCTTCGTCGCCTTCCCAACCTATACCGTAATTAGTATCATCATGATGTCCGAACATAAAGCCCCGGGATGATACTTTTTTAAGATTGGCAAGCAGGTGCTCGGTCTCGGGAGTACGGGTAGAAATAGTTTCTCCATCTGCCATCTTTTCTTTTCTAGAAAGATTGCAAGCTGCCAAAACGCTCACCGCTAAAGTTATTGCTATAAATTTGAATTTCATACAGTGATATTTTTCATAAACATTATTCAAGTTCACGGGGCAAAGATAGCGGATAGGTACGAAAGATAATGATACAATTTTATCCCTTTACAGTATTATTTCATTTTCCAAGCTCCTACCCACACACTTGTCGAAATCCATACTCTATTTATTTTTTTTGTATATCCACCCCCATAAAAATATCCATAAATTCCAAAGTATTGTAAGGATTGAGTAGAATTCAGCCTTCTGTCGGATTAATAAAATGTATAGGTAGCTCTACGTTAAAATTACATCCATCATATTCCGAAGAAACATCTTTCATATACCGATTCTGCAGTTCAAAAGGAATAAGGCTATCTGCTTCGTTAATATGGTTTTGCCGGGCAAATGTATTCCTATATACTTTACTTTTCCTGAGTCGCGTACCTAAATGGTAATCACCGGGATTAGTTTCCACTCCCATAAAAGATATATGAGTCCCGCTACTATCGCAAACAGAATTCCAAGAATGTCCCAGTTTCCGATTTGGCCATTGTATTGTAAAATCTCTGGTTACGGGTATACCCAACGCTCTCATTACAAAAATCGCCAATGCCCCCATTTCATCACATGTACCTCTCGGTGTACTCATCAACATTGAATAGTTCATTGCCGGCATAGGGGTACTCACCCAAGTAAATGCCGGCAATTGTTTGTTCACCATCCCACAGGCTTCAACTGCAGTTATGTCCGGATGCTCCTTGAAGTAGTTATTCATATCAGCAAAAGCGATCAGTACTTTTTCACGCCAATTTTCCAAAGGCTCTTTTCCAACTCTATAAGGCAGTATTTCCTCACAAAAAACATCAAAAGAAATATTCTTGCCCCAAGGCTGTTCCATCCACACTTTAAATGCTAACTCAATGTTATTAATCAGATATTCGGATGTAATAAACTTCACATCCTCTTCAACTTTTAACTCTCCCCAATCATGCTTCACTAATAACCTTTCTTCATCCGGTATATCATTCCAACGATACAAAGCAGATGCGATGTTTTGCCATGGTGTATTATAGTATTCTGAATATTTTCCTTCCATATTAGCTATCAAAAATTGTGCGGCTTTAAGTTTCAAACTGTCTGCCGGATTTTTACTATAATGTTCCAAGACTCCTTCTAATAGCTTACAATTATCGCCAGCCTTCGATAATCCTTCCCGGATTTGGAAAGGATTATCGGTACGAGAATTACAAGACATGAAAAATAATATCACATAAAATAAAACAAATGCTTTCATAAACCGTATTTCAATATCATAACTTTTTCAAATATATAATTTCATCTTATTATTTTGAACATATGATTTTTCGAAGAAGAATTATTGAGTATATTTTTACTCGGAATATCATAGTTTGCTCTACAACTCGCCTTAACGGTTGTTATTTCCGATTGTCTGGTTATGTTTTTACTGATATCCTGCAGTTGATAGTCGAATCTTACACCTGAATGCTGAGTTATTTTAATTGTAGTTGGAGTAGTCCCTGATTGCACAAACGCAGCATTGGTTGTTCCCAGCAGCTCTCCTTTTTTATCAAAAAAATCAAAACGAATCGCTGTAGTAGAATTACGAATTATCATCTCATAATCAGATGTATTTGAAAGAATAATCATAATTAGATTACGTCCATCATGCTGAGAAAGAATCATCAAATCTGGTTTTATTATTTTGGTGGATATTTTTTTATTAACAAATTCATATCTACTTTTTTCCGGTATTGAATAGCGAATATAGCAATCAACATCAACTGAATGAACCTTCGTTGTATATGAAGATTGCAAATGCTTCATATAATATTTGAACGTTTTAGTTGATCGTGGATTAATAGAAACAAATCTTTGATAATCTGCAGTTTCAAAAAAGATAGCCTCATAGTATGAGAAAACTTCACCTGTCCTATCTTTAAGTTGGAATAGCATATGGCTTCCAGAACCTGTACCATCGTCATTACGTATTTGCATTATTTTATCCGTAGGATTAGTAATATGAATTAATATTGCATCCTCATATGGGTCATAACTAGAATTAATAGCAAATTCAATTTGTCCTATTAACTTTATTGGCAATAACAACAATATAATAAATAAGGAGTTTCTTGTTTTCATATTAGTTTTTATTTATTGTAATATTTATTCGCTATAATTAATTTCTGACGATATACCCATAATAGATAATTTCGTTCTTGAACGTACGAGGATGAGGCATTTATACCATTTCTTATTTCTGCCTCATAAGCGGCTATTTCATTTCTATAATACTGAGGATCTCGTATAAAAGTCACACTAGTTTCCATTCTATAATCTTCATCCATATTCATAGAACCATTTAAAACAACATCCTTTATATAGCTAACAATTTCAGGAGGTATATTAGAATAGCTTTCCGGAGAAGTTAATTCTGTCTCTTTCATGCTATAATTCTGATCATTCTCTACATGATAAATCTCATGCCACATAATTGAGGTTTGATCATTAAGAGTATACCCGCCACTTACAAATTTTGCGCAAATACTTATTGTTCCATCAAGTTCTTTCCTAGCGTTAGTTGCACAATATGTAACTATCTTAAGCTTATATTTAGATAAATCAATTCCCATTTTTTTCAACTTTTCATAAATACCGGGAATAATTTTATTCACTTCTTCAGCTATAGTATTATATTCCGGGGCAGGGCTAACCAATTTAGGTAATGGATACTGTTGTTGGCTTCCGCTGCTACCTCCACCTGTCTGTGGCGGCGACGTAGGAGGAACATATCCAGGAGGATAAGCGGGAGGTCCGAGAGGAGGCATTACGGGATCCGTAGGAGGGGTATAAGGAGGAGGTAACGATGGTGGAGGTGGAGGCGGAGTTGGTTTAGGATCAGGCGTTATGACAACCTCCGGTAATTCAATTGAACCTCCACCACCAAATTCTCCATTTTTTGTCATGGCTCTTACAGTTCTTGTAATACGTGCAGAGCACAAAAGTTGAGACATCTCATTAAGATACGCATAGAGATCGGCACTAGCATAATACAAAGACCTTTGGTCATACAATATTCCATTGATATACTTCTCAACCGATATTGTATAATTGGTAGTAACAGTAGAATACACAATAGTGCCACTAAATTCACTATTTGGGTCACCACTATAGCACATTTTGTCTATTTTAGTCCTATTCTTTGTAGCATACTCTTCAGAAGGAATAATAGTTGCAATATAGCAACTATAAATACCAGTCTCCAAGTTTTTAACAACTACTAGCTTTTGCAGCATGACAGTAAAGTAGGTATCCCGGAATTCACCAGATACGGTATCAACATCATTATAAAAAGAGCCTTCATAAGTAGCTTCAGTTATTAAAGGAACATTTACTGTCATGGTTTCAGGACGAATAAAAACTATAGCCTTACTCCATTCAGGAGCAATATTACCAGGATGCAATCCAGTAGGTTCACCTTCCATTTCAATAGAAGCATACTCTTCGAAATAATGCCGAGCTTCCGACATCAAATGGGAATTCGAATTTTCATATTCATCTAAACCGAAATCATCATTCTTACATGAAAAAAGCCAAAACAATACAAACAAGAAGAAAAATAAATGTAATCCGATACGGTACTTCATAGTTTCAATTTAATTTTTCACTAAAGTGTGTTGGTTGTAAGAATGTGGTAAGATCACAAAACGCAGTTTATCACTTACCACATTTCAATTCATTCTAAATTAAGAAGAAAAAGTTATTCCATAGAAGGCACCTCGTCACGAGTTATCACATAACTCTGTTCCATAGCATCCTTCCACCAAACTTCATCGGCATGAACTATCGGACTTCCATCTTCTCCCTCACCATCATACCAGGGCATAAACCAAGACCAACGTGCACCGGCGGCCCATTGCTCCGAAATCTTACCCACAGTACCACATTCGCTTAATGCAACTATCTTATTCCCATACGTGGCCGAGATAGCAGCATATTGCGATGCGCAAGTCTCCGCATCCTTCGAATAGATGTCACGTCCGATAATATCTACATACTGATCGCCCGGGTACCAATCTTCATCACCAGTTTCAGTAGTCCAAATCCAAATCAGGTTGTCCAATCCCTGAGCCTTGAAGTAGTTGAACATAGCAATCCACATAGCCTTATGGCTGGTAGCGTCTTTCCCCCACCAGAACCACTTGCCTGCAGCTTCGTGGAACGGACGCCACAACACAGGGATACCAGCATCTTTCAGCAGTTTCAGGTAACCGGCCACGGCAGCCATATCTGAAGTGAAAACCTTGTTTTCCCAAGTGCCTTCCACCGTAGCGTTGGCAGCATCGAAAGTCGTCTCATCAGGCTTATAAGTATAATCCGTCCCCAAGTCATAAACTGTAGCAGGTGTACCGATGTAAACGCCCGTAACCGTATGGTTGCATCCACTGATAACCAAACCATTCTCTTTCACCTCATTCAAGGCATCTTCAGTCAGCCGGACAGCATAGGAAGTTTGAGCAGAAGTTAACTCCACCACACCTGACCCGGTTACTAAATCTGTCCAAGAGGCATTCTTCACGGAACCTTGCCACCAACCGACAGCGGCATCCAAATCTTTCACTTTGACAATGATGTAGTCTCCGGCTTTTGCATTATCAAATACAGAAGTATCGAAGCCTTCACTCTTGCGAAGATCAATGCTTTCAGCCCAGTTACCCGTCGATTTTTCTCCTTCCCAAACAGTAGCGGCAATACTTTCTTCTAAGGGAGCGAACTTAGGAACATTCCAATGCCACATGCATGATACAATCCCATGGTTATCAGCCCAATTCTTTACCGGAGTAATATCACCATAGTTTATCCAATTGGCGCCAGCCAAAGACCATGCCAGATGTCCGTAGTCAAAAGTATTGAGTGCCGGATATTTACCGGTCCACTCATACACGCGTTCAGCCATATCCGTATTCCATGATTCTTTGGCCATCATACCCGAAAGGACTTTCTTTTCATAATTAGCGAGCAGATAATCATAAAGTTTCACAGCATTGGTAGAAACAGCCATTACCGGTGTTTTGTCCAAAGCAATGGTAGTAAACTGAAGAGATACTGCCGGAGCAGGCATCTTATTCGGTCCCAGCACTACACCCTCAGGAATGGAGAGTGTGCATAAGGTTTCGCGTTCGGGGACATTTACAGTCAATGCCAAGACATTACTCGATCCATATACATCAGCACTAATCAGCGTGCCACCCGTAAACGAAATTTGCTCCAAGTCTTCCGTAGCAAAGAACACGTTCTTGTCATACTTCACCTCAATGGTGATTTCACCTCTCTTCACCTTGGCAGCATTCGCCTCCGGAGTGGTGGACACCAGTACAGGTGCCTCCACTTCGGGAATGGTATATTGTGCATCGGTATCAGTGCAGGATACAAATCCAAAGGCTGTTGCTACAAACAGGGCAGCCCATATCTTATTCATTTTCATAATATTCAATCTTTAAACATTAAGGTAATATGGTTATCTTACTAATGGTCATTCCATCTCCCTGAATCAGCAACCCTGTGGAACTCCCGTCTCCCCTCACACCTTTCAGGCAATCAACCATCTCTTGGGTAAGCTGCAATTCCATGACACGGACAGATGCATCATTCCATTCGGCAAGCGTTGTAAACGACGTCCAATTGGCGTCATTGATTTGGAGTTGGCCGGTTCCGCTTACATAAAAATTAATAACAGATTTTCCTGCAACCAGTTTCATATCCTTGATGGAAGGTTCCTTGTCAATCAAAATACGGAAACGCCCCGTGTCATCCCAAGCCATAGCAATGGGGAAAGGCATCAAAACAGATTGGTCTTCCTGTCTCACTATACAGTTTTTCAAATCCTGCTCAAGCGAGATTTCCCATTCCAGCGTCACGCTACTGAATGTCAATTTGTCTCCCTGGATAATAATACCGGCATCATTGATACCTTCGCACTCTTTCTGTTTGGCCTGAATGTTATTCAATATTTCTTGTGTCAGCACCAAAGGCGTAGAACGATTGGCGAATGTCCAGCCATAAATATCGGTAGGGACTAACGTTCCATTAACCTTAAATTCACCCTCCGTAAAGTTGATATTGGAGAAATCACCATAATTGATTTGAGCCTGTCCCCAATCGTCTTTCTTTTGCGCATAATGCAGCACCATGCAGGCACCGGCAGGCACATCTTTGAAGGCAGAAGCCGGAATGATGACACGTCCTCCCTCGCTCCATGTGATGTCTACCAACCCTTTCCATACTTCATTTTTGATGTTGGTGGCAGGAATAAACGCAATGGCATACTCTATTGAACCGTTGGACGAAATCAACGTCACCTTCGTATTGGCATTAGCCATCTGCGGAACAGCTATGACAAGCGTATTGCCATTGATAATAAACTGGACAGCTTTTCCGTCCACTTCCACACCAGTCAGTTTGTCGCCATTTTCCACAGCAATGGTAAATATCTCTCCACCCTTCAGTTCTTCATCTTCACCTGGCAATACGGGAATGTAACAGAATTCGGGTGCATTGATGGTAAGAGTCGTCGTTTCAACGCTCTCCCCATTGCCCATTACCAAGGTTAATACACCCGATTCAGTACCCATTGTAGGCATAGCGATGATCAACTCCGTAGTAGAGGTTGGAGTAACTTCCACTTCGGCTCCACCGGTATAAACGACCTTAGCTATTAAATCTAGATTTTTACCCTGAATCGTTACATCACTGCCCAAAGAAACGGCATCATTGACAAATGCCATGAATTCAGGTTTCAAGGTAGTAATAGCCACCGGTACAGAAGTACCACTTGCCGTATTCAATAACAATTCACCACTGATGGCGGCGGCAGGCATCACTACTGTCACCTCGGTAGCACTCTTCGAAGCAGGTTCCACAGCCTCTTCCACACCTGGGAATGTAACAGTAGTCACCAGTTCCATGTTGATACCCGTCAATGTAATCATGTCACCACCGCGCAGTCCGCTATCCGGAGTTGCTACTACTTTTTCAGGCAGTGCCATGCCAATGTTGGCAATAGCTACTTCCACACCCGAAGCGGGAATCATCACAACAGCGCCATTCGTTGCATTCTCTGGTAATATAAATGTAATGGTTTCTTCACCTTCTCCTGATTTGTCGTATGCAAATTCCACTTCTTCACCATTCGGCATCTTCACAATATTCACCAAGTCAAGGTCTTTACCCTTCACAACAATCTCATCACCCGGTTTCTTTGCTGTCAGATCAAGCGGTGCTTCCACAGAAGGCAAAATAAAAACAAGTCCCTTCACATGGATTAAATTACGCAAAGCATCGGAATCCTCGGAAGAAGCATCAGCCAAAGTCACGTCACCGGTTCTTGCTTCCATTGGAACTTTCACCTGAATTTCCTTACGTGAGTGAGCTATGAAGTCGTCCTCACCCACTGGCAACTCTTCAAAGAAGATTACCTCTTTGATAAGATTCAGATATTCACCCTTGATGACAAGTACTTCGCCTGGTTTCACCGGATTAGGTGTAATCGTCTCTACGCCTATAGGCTCGGTGTAAGTAATCTTAGTCTTTGTAGTAATCTCTCCCGTAGGTGTTTTCAGAGTGACATATCCCACTTCAGCCGTTTGAGGAACGGTTACACGTACCTCATTCGCACTGATTACTTCTATATCAGTAATCTCCCCGCATCCGGGAATAGATATAGATTGTATCTTGTCCATTCCGCTACCCAGGAAGCGGAGTTCACCGCCACGGGCTACAGGACTGGGACCAAACACATTCAAACTGATACCACCTTTATATTGGTTAGTATCTTCTTCATCTCCATCATCGCAGGCCGAAAATGACAAGCAACCCAAGAGTATGAGGCACATCATCCAAAGTGCCGAAAGTTTATATGTCTTGTTCATATCTATAGTATCTTTAAAGGTTATTTATTGGGAACCGCACGGATATTATCAAGCTTGATAATCGGCGTACACTCTGTACCATTCACTCCTCCGCCTACAACGAAGAATGTCAGGCTGGCAAAATCTCCCGGTGAACTGGGAACACTTTCAGCCGCTGCTCCTAAACGGTCGAGAGTAAAGTTGGAAATAGGCACGGTTACAGTTACCCATTTATCACCGGTATCGTAAGAACCGGTATCCATCCAAGGACGATACAACGCACGACCGTATGTCCCCAAACCATCTTCTCCATTAAATACCTTGGCATTGGCTCCTGCAACAACACCATCAAACCCTTCTATCGGATTACCACTCAGTGTCACCTTGTCATAGCCTGCAAAACAAATTTGCATAGCACCCGCACTCCACGGATTAGACGTAGGAATATACATCTCGAACTTCAAGGCCATATTAGCAAAATCTGTGAAATTTACCAGATTATGCAATGCAATGCCGTCGCCCGATGTCACATTCTGCAATTTATCCCACGAACCACACCAATATTCGAATGCAAATACAGCATCGTTCCAAGCACCGTCCACACTCATTTTTGATGTACCGTCACCCAACTGGACAAAGTTGCCTGTAAGTGAAGTTTCATCCGTCTTGATTTCTCTTTCGTGCCAACCATGATTACTCAAACCAGTCTTTCCGTCAAAGTCGAACATAAGGCCACGTGAATCAAGATAGTGGAACGTAGAAGTACTCTCGCCATAAATAGACGCTACACGAATAGAACCCTCTGTATCACATTCGGGCATTCTGAAAGTGATAGTGCTATTAGTGAGCTTTGTAAACGTAGTAAGTTGCTTTCCATCAGGAAGAGTTACAGTAAGTGGTACATTAGGATCATCAATGAAGTAATTTCCATAAAGAGTCACTTCACTTCCGGCAGTAGCATATTCACACGACATAGAAGCTATCATTGGCCTGGGAACTATCACATGGAAACCATATTCTACCGTATCTTGCGCGGCAGTCACCATATAAATTTTATCACTCACTTCTTCAGGTATATTATCAGGAATCTGAACAATCATAGTATGAGATGTGATATAGCTGGTATTCAACTGTGCCTTTTGATCATTAAAATAGAGTTCCTTGATACTTGTAAGGTTATCACCCACAAGGCAAATAATAGATTTCAGGCTTGCCTCCACGATGAGAGAGTCCGACTGTGCCAAATAAGGCATACGTATATAACTCACCTGGGGCAGACCACCGGTAAGCTCAAACTTATCAGGTTGGTCCTCACATGAAGTAAACATTCCCGCAATCAGCAGCAGACTTACTACCAACCCTTTGAAATATATATTCATTTTCATATTCATTACTGTTTAACTGATTAATAAACGAACTCTGCTCTTACATCCAAGTGCTGAGCATCTTCCAATAAATGAGGGTTATACACCACATCTTCGTCAGGAAGAGGAAGTTTAAAAATAGATGCGGTTACATTCGGTTTCGGAGTATTGGTTTCGTAGTACATGGAAGATTCATCCACATTCCATACATTATTCATCTTATACTCCTTGTAGAGGTCGGGCAATCCATAATAGCCATTACGACGCTGCGCTTTAATGATATTCATAGCCTTATTAACATCGTAATAGGACATACGAACAAGATCAAACCAATAGTCACCTTCGAAAGCCAGTTCCAAACGGCGTTCTTTCAATACCTGATCAAGTGTAATACTGGCGGGTCTCTCATAAGCAGAAACAGCACGTTGACGAACCTTGTAAAAAGCATCAATAGCACTTGCGTCTGCAGTAGAATTGTTATTACCAATTACAGCTTCGGCATAAACCAGATATATATCGGCCAAACGGAGTACATGAGTATTTAGTGAACTGCACTGCTGCCCCGGGCTGATACCAAAAGTTTTAATATGATCGTTTGTATTTCCATAAAGATGTTTGGCGATATTGGCACCGGTACCCGATTGCAGACCATCATTAGAGCCTGGTGCATATTCTTTATCATACAGGAAATCCAAATAATTAAATCCTCCCTTGTCCTGCCACCAGTAACTGTACTTATCACCAGCCATCATCATTGTGGCCTTGCGACGAGCATCACTCTGATTTCGCTGAGTAGGATTATCGAGCGGAGAAACACCAAACGCATCTTGTAAGTCAACGGAAGGTGCAGTCCAGTCACCCCAACATTGGTATGTTTCAAAGCCCTTCATGGCAAGTTCCGAGGTCAGACAGTTTCCACAAGTATAATTATTTTGTTCGGCAGTCCAACGCCAGCCGAATAAGCTCTCTTCACAAAGATCATTCTCCCCTTTGAAAATATCCTCATAATTGGCCATCAGTTGTTTGCCTGAATTATTGATGACATCTTTTGCATAACTGGCAGCCTTAGCCAAATCGTCAGCATCCCGTTGTCCGTTACCATTAGCATTGATTCCGGATTTTGTCAGATAGACTTTAGCCAGCAGTCCCTTAGCAGCCCATTTATCTATACGTCCGGCCTGATTCTCCTCCGGTAGTAATTCAATAGCCTTTTCCAAAGTCATAATGATATATTCATAAATGTCGGCAGCTTTCACCTTATACTTTTCATTGTAGTTGCCCGCTGCTATTTCCGAACTATTATCATGTACAATTGGAACTTCCCCAAAAATACGTACCAGATAGAAATAAGCCATCGCCTTCCAGGCCAGGCATTCACCCATAGCAGTATTCTTCACACTTTCTGAGGCATTGGCTGTCTTTAATCGGTTATAAATGGTATTGGCCTGTGCATTGACAGCCCACAATGAGTTAGAAGTACTCTTCATATCTTCGTCACTACCATTTACCGTAAAATTGGCATAGGGACTTCCACCCAAGAGCAAGTTACCCGACAAAGCTTCGGGAATCTTGTAATACCCACGACTCAAAAAGTCGTACCACGGTGAATTGTAAAGTGTATTGACACTTACTTTGGTCTGGGCATCATTTTGGAAATAGTTGCCATCGTTGTAACTATCTTCATTGGGTCTGTCCAGAAAATCCTCGCACGATACAAAAGATAATCCCAGTATCGCTCCCATTGCTATATATTTAAGTCTTGATACTTTCATGTGTATTCTATTTAAACGGTTAAAAAGAGAGATTCAAACCAAAGGAGTAAGTAGTGGGTGAAGGATAACGTCCAAAATCCACGCCATATACATTCGGTGACATTGTACTGACACCAATCTCGGGGTCGTAACCATCATAGCCTGTAATGGTTAACAGATTCTGAATATTACAGTAAACACGCAGATTCTCCACACCGCACTTGCTCATCCACTTTTTAGGGAAAGTATAACCCAACGAAAGATTCTTCAGACGAATATAAGAACCGTCTTCTACATAACGATCACTGATACGGTCATTATCGTTAGGGTCACCGATAATAGCGCGCGGTAAAGAAGCATTCGGATTGGCAACACGTACATTCTCTACATGATTGTACCACTTCGTACCGTCGGTATATACAATAGAAGGATCAATCGGTTCCAATTGGGCACGGTTCAAAACATCAGCATGTTGATTGGCCCAAGGAGAACTCATAGTAGTCAGATTGCGTTTAGTAAGATTCATCACTTTATTACCATAACTTCCGTTGATAAAGATACTCAGGTCGAAGCCTTTATAGCGGAACGTATTGTTCCATCCAAATGTGAATTTAGGCATGGGTGAACCGATATTGGTACGGTCATTCTCGTTTATCACACCATCACCATTCAGGTCTTTGTATTTAATATCACCCACATATACAGTATTAGCACCATCAAACACTCCATTCGCCGGATATTTCACAGGTTTGGGTGAAGTTTGCAAATCGGCAAGGTCCTGATAAATACCATCTGTCACATATCCATAAAAAGAGTAGAGACTTTCGCCTGTATCAGAAAGGCTTACCAATGTACTTCCCCATTGCGCATAACCCATAATGGCCGAACTGGCTGTACCGTTCAGGGCTATCAACTTATTCTTATTCCAAGAGATCTGGAATTCCGAGTCCCACTGGAAATTGCCAACCAACGGGTGAGTATTCAGCGTCAGCTCTAATCCGGTATTACGGATGTGTCCGTAGTTACCCATCGGTGCCCGCAGTTTAGAGTTATCATTGCCCGAGGTACCCATGTAAGTAGGCATCTGCAAATCCATCAGCATATCCTTGGATTCCTTTTGATACCAATCGAGAGTTACATTAATTCTATCATTGAAGAAACCGAGGTCAAGTCCCAGATTTATCTGTTCTTGTTTCTCCCATTTCACATCCAGATTAGGAATATTCTGCGGACGGTAACCAGCTCCAAGCGAGGTATACACCTGTTGCATATTCACACCCCACACATAAGAATTAATACTGGAATTACCAGTCTGCCCCCAACCAGCACGGAATTTACCATTGCTGATCCATTTAATATTCTTCATGAACTTCTCATTAGTAAAGCGCCAGGACAGAGCGAAAGAGTGAAATCCTGCCCAACGATTGTTTGGGCCGAAGTTTGAGGAACCGTCGTAACGATAAGTATAGGTAGCATTGTAACGGTTGTCATAGCTATAGGTCCAGCGGGTAAAGAACGAAGCCATGGAACTGCTGCCAAAACCAGCACCGATGGTCGGAGTATTGGTACCCAGCATCGGGTTATGTACAGCATCGGAAGGCAGATTGGAGTTAGCGACTTTAGTATAGTCATATTTACTTTCCCAGCATTCCTGACCTACCATTGCACTTACAGAATGCTTCTCGGCAAACGTGTTATTATAAGTCACGTAGTTCTTCAACTGCCAGAAAGTATTGTTATTTTTCTGAATACTACTTTCATTAGCTTCTTTCCAGTTAGGCAAGTCTATAGCGTTATTATACACTTCTGCCTTACTGTAACCAATATCATAACCTAGTTCCGCATGCCATGTAATATTCTTGATGGGTGTCAATTCTGCGTAAATATTGCCTGAGAGTTTCTTGCGGTTCAACATATTATTGTGCTCCATAGCCTTGGCAATAGGATTATGAATGCTGTAGTTCTCACGGGCAAAAGAGGCATAGTTGCCATCAATATCATAAATAGGAGCCTCAGGCAAAGAAGTCAAAGCGAAACCGACAATACCTTCGGCACCATCAGCCAGCTTTATGTCATCATTAGAATCAGCAAATGTAGCACTCAAGCCCAACTTCAGCCATTTCTTCAACTGCGCATCTAAATTTACGCGCAACGACAAACGATTGAAATCAGAACCGATGATAGTACCTTCCTGATCCATATAACCGGCCGATACATAGTACTGGATTTTCTCCGTACCACCTTGTGCCGACACTTGATGTTGCTGTTGGAAAGCTGTTTGAAAAATGGCATCCTGCCAGTTGGTACCTACCCCCAACAGAGAAACATCACTATAATAAGGATCTTCTTTCACACCACCGAAGCCTGAAGCCACAAAATCATTATAATAACCTCCAAAGCCCCGGAGATTGAGCATATCCAAACGTTTGGTCTGACGACTTACAGCCATCATACCATCGTAAGAAAACTTAGCTTCACCGGCTCTACCTCTCTTAGTAGTTATCAGAACCACACCGTTCGCCCCTTGTGCACCATAGATAGCTGTAGCAGAAGCATCTTTCAGGATCTCCATACTTAAGATGTCAGCGGGATTAATGGTTGACAATGGGGAAATAGTGGACGTAGTACCATTGTCCAGAGCATCACCAAAGCCTAAAGAAGAGCCACTGGTACTTCCACCTTGCACGATCACACCGTCTATCACATAAAGTGGTTCGGCATTGGAATTAATGGTAGCCTGCCCACGTACACGGATAGAGGAAGCTGACCCCGGGGCACCCGAAGTCTGCACCGCCGTAACACCAGCGGCACGTCCCTGCAAAGATTGATCGAGGTTGGTAATAATCGAGCCTTTAATTTTATCTTCGCCCATAGATACCGACGCACCTGAAAGGTCACTCTTTTTCATTGTACCATAGCCTACAACGACCACTTCATCCAGAAGTTCAGAGTCTTCCTTCATTACTACATTCACAACTTTTTGTCCCGCCTTCAAGGTAATTTCCTGCTGCTTATATCCGATACAGGAAATTACCAGCACATCTTTACCGGTCGGAACACTCACACTAAATTTCCCATTTATGTCCGCTATAGAACCGGTACCGGTTCCTTTTACCAGGACATTGGCGCCAATCAGAGGGGAACCATCCGTACCGTCAGTAATTGTACCGGTAACTGTGGTCTGTTGGGCCATCACATGACAGCTCAGGAAGAGCGTCATCAGAAACAACATAAAGTTCTTCATACTATAATTATTAGATTTAATATGTCACAAATCTTTCACGACAAAGGTAGATAATACCAGTGGCGCAAACAAGTACAATTTTATCTGGAACTAATACTATATTTACAAAATAATAGTATCAGTTCCATACCCTTGCTTTAATGTCTGAATTGATTATATGATTCTATTTTTTCTGTAGTTCATCGCGTACTATCTGCCCCCATTCCTTCATATCCTGATCAACCCAATTGCCGTCAGAAGAAGCTGAGGGGAGAAGCATTGAGCAAGTCTCATTCTTATCCGAAACAGACCACGCTACCCAACTTATGGAACGTTGCTGCATCCAGTCCAGCCAGTTTTGCCACTCTTCTTTATTTACCGCACCGTCGCCACTGGCCTCCATACCGGCACATTCGGATATAAATACCGGAAGCCCTTTGCTCAAAGCATAGTCTGTACGGTCACGCAACCATTGTCCGTGAGTATTGGCATAAAAGTGAACAGTATACATTATATTATCATAACCGATAATAGGATCATCTGCAGCCAGGTGAATATCCTGATCCCAATGCGGACAACCTACCAGAATAACAGCCTCCGGTTCTATGGCACGGATGGTTTTGATAATTTCAACAGAATAAGCCTTCACTTGTTCCCAACTATCTTCCACCGGTTCATTAAACACTTCATAAATCACATTAGGGACACCCTTATAACGAGTTGCCATTTGTGCAAAGAATTCCTTGGCTTCTTCCTGACGCAGATTATGGCTATGCCAGTCAATGATTGCATAAACATTATTTTCAATAGCCGCATCCACTACTGTCATGACACACTTAATGCCAAACTCCGGCTTGTACACATAGCAGGCACTATCCAAGTCCACTCCCATAGAAGCTCGAAGCACCTCCGCACCCCAGTCTCCAGAAAGATAAGCTACGGTAGAAGCATTATAGAAACGAGGCCAAAACTGATGCCACCCATAACTGACACCTTTCAGAACAACCGTATCGCCCTGTTCATTCATCAATTGCGTACCAGTCACACACAGACGGGGCAACTGCTTTGCAGCACCTTCCTGATATGCTTTTTTAGACGCACCCGCCCCACATCCAAACATTGCGGTAAGCAGACAAACGGCCAACAAACTTTTCCAGATATTCATCATATTATTTCAATTTTGCATTTTCTGTTTTTATAATCTCAACAGTAGTATCCGTTGCAAAAACAGAATTCAACCCCTGCTCTTCCTGAGCCGGATCTCCGGTGTAATCATCTCCCTTTTCCCAATAGATATGGTCGGGATTCTGTTCAGCAAAACCACCCCATGCCCAAAAGTTACATCCGGCAAAAAGTCCGCCGTTCTCCCGGTCCTGACGAATCAAATCAAATACATATTGATAATATTCATCACGAACTTCTGTCGAAGTACTTTTAGAAAAACGAAAACCGTCACGAGGGAAGCCAAATTCTTCAAGTACCACAGGCTTCTTATATTTCTGCGCAACCACCATGTGATCATTAATATATTTCTTCGTATTCTCCTTAGCTCGCGGAAGAAGTTCTTTCAAACTATCAGCTTTTACCCATCCCCAGTTATAAGGCCAGATATGGATATTCAGATAGTCAATATTCGGATCTGCATGCACTCTTTCATATAATGCAATATCCCCCTCACATCCCGCAGCACCTTCACTTCCCGAAGAAACCATGTGATTGGAATCAAGTGACTTAATAAGAGCGGCAACATCTGCCATCCATTGAGCGAAAGGCTCCTTGTTTTCATCGGAAAAAGCGCGGGGCTCATTGCCTATCTGCCAGGACATAAGCGTTGGATCATCCACATATTTTATCTGATTATACCTATTTGTTCTTGTGACGATGTCTTTGACATAATTGGCAAACAACACCTTCGCGCTATCCGATTGCTGAAATTGTTTCACGTACTCCATATAGGCAGCCCAACCGTCTATTGCAGGCACTACAGCCTTACCGTGTCCCGACCATTGCAGATATACAGAATAACCACCACTCCACTCCCAGGAGTTATTCAAATAAAGTACGGCAGTCATATCCCGTTTGCGCAATTCATTCATGAAGTAATCCAATCCGGCTAAAATAGTATCATTATACACACCGGGAGCTACTTGCAGAGAAGGTTGTACACGGGTTTTCACACCATTTTCACCGTCCGCACCTACCAATACACGCAAATTATTAATACCGATACTTTTCAGAAAGTCCAATTCTTTATGCAGGCGTTCACGATCGCCTCCTTCACCTTCGGAACCAAGAATGGCACCGTACCAGAAATTAGTACCTACATAATAATAGGGTTTCCCATTACGGATGAATTGTCCGTTCGCATTCACATGAACGAATGAGTTTTCAACAGGTTTAGAAGTACATGCACCCAAAAAGGATAAAAGAAGAGTCAATAAGAATAAGTGTCTCATATTATCAGGTTTTAGTAACAATTTTATCATTTCCCTATCCCCATCTGTTTCCACAGCCATGCCAGCCATTCATCCCATTGTTCCTGATACCAATAATGACCTGTTTCAAGATATGGATGGAGTTCTTTGGGAGAAGTCACCGCATTATAAGCGGCATACATGGAAGTCGGCGGACAAACATCATCATTATATCCCCAACTGAACCAACCGGGTACTGCAAGACAACGGGCAAAGTTCGCCGTATCATAATAACGCACCACTTCCAGTTCTTTAGCATCGGGAGCACCATAATAATAGAAATAATGCGGCCAGCCACAAGCGCGTTTCTTCATAAAGGCTTCATGATCGCACAGTGCCGGATGAACGGCAGCAAAAAAAGTGACGCGCGGATCAAGGGCCGCCGTCATCACAGAAAGTGCGCCACCCTGGCTGGAACCTGTCACTCCAAGTGCCTGCCCGTTATATTGCGGCAATTCACAGATGAAATCAACCGCACGCAAAGCACCAATAATCACCCGGTGATAATAAAAATTCCTCAAATCATTCCGGCAGAAAGTCCAATAACCATTCAATGCACCATTCATCAGGTTATCATAAAAAGATTGCTCCATAGTAACGGGAATACCGTGGATGCCAACTTCCAATGTGATTGCACCTTGTTCCGCTGTATACACATCTCCGGCATACGGACGTATACCTGCACCGGGCACACGCAACAGAGCCGGATACTTACCTTCTTTTTTCGGCACACAAAGGACACCGTAGAAACGGGAACCCCAACGATCTGTTTGAAAGCTTACATGATAGACATTGACTGTTGCAGTGCATCGTTCGGAAAGCAGAGTCATCAAGGGTTGAAGCGATGTCCGGCGGGCACCTTCCAGCTCTTTCACCCAAAATTCACGAAAGTCCGCGGGACACTCCGTAATAGGCTGCAATTGTTCGGGAGCATAAGCAGCTGTCGCCAGTCCTTCGTACTTACGGTCACCTACGTGTGCCGTCACTTTGCAACGCAGGAATCCGGGTGTCTTCATCGTACCTTGCAACTTTAACTCACCATTCTTCAGCAATACACCTTTCTTGACTTCAGTAGGATACATCTCCGGCCCCAGCTCATAATCCACCGTCACGTTCTGTAAAAGATTCTGAGCTTTCAGCACCCGCACGGTAAATGTACATTTGTCATTCAAACGATAATTCCAATCGGTATGATCAGGAGAAACCATTACACGGATTTCATTACCGCGTATCTGCGCTGTTGCAGCAAGCATACACAACAGGCATCCAAAAAGAAGTGATATTTTTCTCATGGTAGAAAATTAAGATTTGTTCGTTGTTGCAAATGTACGTGGTTTCGAAGAAGAATAATGATACAATATTATCATATCACAATCTTCTTCTTTCTATAGTTTTCCCTGAATTCCTTTGGTGAACAATCTTTTTTACGTTTAAACATCCGGTTGAAATTGGACAGATTATTAAAACCGCAATCATAGCAGATTTCAGCAATGGTATGCGCCGAGTCCACCAGCAAGCGCGTAGCAAACCCCAGGCGAATATCTATTATATAGTCGGAAAGCGTCTTCCCTGTACGCAGCCGGAAGAAACGGCTGAACGAAACCGGTGTCATACCCACCATATCCGCCAGAGTATTCAAACGGATGTCTTCCTGATAATGATCGGCAATATATTTCTGTACCTTCTGCACCCGGCGGCTGTCAGAGAACGTCTCGATCTTAGCAAAGGAAGAACTGGACAGCACCTTTGCATCATCATACAAAGACAATTCATAAAGAATGCGCAGAAAATGCATCACCGCATAGAATCCCTGTTCTTCGGAAGCCAGTTTATCCAGCCAGTTATACACCTTCATGATGGCTTGCATGGGGAAACTAATGCCGCATTGCGCCTTTTCCAACATACGCCGGATGCTGTCGAACTGATTCTTATTCATGAAGTTCTTGAAAAACAGGTCGGATGAGAACTGAATCGTGATTTCCCGTATCTCCTTCGAAGTACACTCGTGTTGCTCCCACACATGCTCCAGCTCTTTGCCGGTAATCAGTACCAGATCATAGTCACTGATCACCTCGGCAGAGTCTCCCACTACCCGGCGGACACCGGCTGCATGTTCCGTAAAGTTCAATTCGAATTCGGCATGACAGTGGATAGGGTAAGTAAACTCCGTCTTGCGACGGTCGGCGATATAAAAACAATCGCGGTCGGACAAGGGAGTAATCTCCCTCATAATGTAGTTTGAGTTCTCCATATTGATTGGTTAAAATAGTATCATGTCACAAAAATAACCATTCTTTTTAATCCCGAATGGTAGAATTTGTTTTATTATGGGGTAAGATTTGTTATAAAAGAAAGAAAGGTTACACCTAACCGTCGGAAAGGTATAACCTTAAAAGGAAAAAGCAATAACCGTATTTTATTTCTCCTAATTTTATTTCACAAAGAAAGAATCTTTCAGCAAATCTTTATCATCAGAAGATGCACCTACCATCACAATGAACTCACCCGGTTCTACAATCTTCCTCATCTTTTTATCATAGAAAGCCAGTTTATCGGGAGTAATCTTAAAGTTCACGACCTGACTTTCGCCGGCTTTCAACGGTACGCGGGCAAAGTCTTTCAGTTCCTTCACCGGACGGGTGACGCTACTGAATTTATCACGGATATACAATTGCACGATTTCCACTCCATCACGGTCGCCCGTATTCGTAACTTTTACACTCACATCCACCGTGCCGTCCTTAGTGATTTCTTTCTGTGCCAATTTCAGGTCATCATATTTATAAGTAGTATAAGAAAGACCGTAACCGAACGTATAGAGCGGAGTGCTTGGCTTGCCTGCCGCATAAGGATGGAAGTATTGTGACGGCTTATGGTTGTATATCATCTGCAACTGACCTACGCTATGAGGAATCGTAATAGCCAATTTGGCGGACGGATTCACCTTACCATACAGAATTTCGGCTACTGCCTGACCACCGTACATCCCCGGCGCCCATGCTTCTACGATAGCGGGAAGATTTTCGGCCGCCCACTGCACACCGAGAGGACGTCCATTCACCAAAATAAGAATAGTCGGTTTACCGGATGCAGCCACTTTCTCAATCAACTCGTTCTGCAAACCTACGAGGTCGATATCCGAACGGTCGGTATCTTCACCGTCCGTACGGTCATTCCAACGGAAGCGCATCATATATTCGCCTGCCACTACAATATTGAGATCAGCACTCTTGGCACGTGCGGCAGCTTCAGCCACTTTCTTCGGATCCATGTTGCGCGGGTCCCAACCCTGGTCTACAAAATCAAACTGAGTATCGGGAGCAATCATTTTCAGACCTTCCAGGATGGTAGTTACGTTTTCATCTTTCTCAGGAGCACTCCAGTCACCCAGGATATTCTGGTCGTCGGCATTGATACCGGTCACCATGATCTTCTTATATCTGGAAGCATCCAGAGGGAGCACACCGTCATTCTTCAACAATACAATGCCATTGCGGGCAGACTCAAGAGCCGTTGCACGATGCTCATCGCAAAGGCGCACTTTCATGGTTTCGGCCTCATCGGCATAAGGTTGTTCGAAAAGGCCGAGACGGAATTTGATATCCAGTATGCGGCGTACAGATTCGTCAATACGGGATTCGGAGATACGCCCCTCCTTCACTAATTCCACTACCATTTCGTTCCAGTGGATGCCATGCATGTGCATATCCATACCTCCCATAATAGACTGATAAAAAGCTTCCTTCAGATTTTCGGCAGTAGCATGCAGATCATGGATATGCTCAATGTCCATCCAGTCGCTGACTACGAATCCGGGGAAGTTCCATTCGCCACGCAAAATGTCTTGCATCAACCACTCATTGCTATGACAAGGAATACCGTTCAGCTCATTGTGGGCAGTCATCAGAGACATGGCTCCCGCCTTCACTCCTGCCTCAAAAGGAGGGAAGAAAACTTCACGAAGTGTACGTTCTGACAAATCAGCGGGAGAACCGTTCGTTCCGTTGATGGGTTCACTGCCACCGACGAAATGCTTGATACAAGCCAATACATCTTCGTTGCCATTCAAATCGCCTTGATAACCTTTCACTGACTGTACGCCCAGCAAAGTGACCAGATAAGGATCTTCACCATACGTTTCGCCAACACGTCCCCAACGGGCATCGCGGGCAACTTCCACATTCGGATTAAACGTCCAGTGCATGTTCATGGCACGCATTTCCTTTGCTGTCTGCCGGGCTATCTTATAGGCCATCAGCGTATCAAAGGAACAGGCAAGATTGATATTGGTGGGATATACCGTATTATCCGGCGCATTGGCATTGCCATGGATGGCATCGATACCGAATATAATAGGTATCTGCAAACGACTCTTCATAGCGAGAGATTGCAGATAGTTGGCTTCTTCAATGGTCAACACATGCAGAAAAGAACCGATCAGGCCTTCTTCCGTCCACTTCTCTATATCTTTCTCTGTAAAGCCGGGATAGAAAGCATTTGCCGTATTATTCTTCAATTCTTCTTCGGTCATCACGGCACTGTTTGCCTTGATATGTTCCACACCGACGAACTGATTCATCTGACCTACTTTCTCCTCCAGAGTCATTCTTTTCAAGAGATCTTCTACCCTGTCCTTTACGGGTGCGGTAGAGTCTTTATACACTTCCTCCTGGCTTCCGCCGCAGGAACACAAACAAGCTCCGATTGCCATAGTTGCGATTATTTTCTTCATTATTATTAGATTATGAATTAATTCACCACAGAGTAACACAGAGTTCCACGGAGTTTTTATTTCTCTTATTTTAAATAAATTGAACTCAGTGGAACTCTGTGTTACTCTGTGGTGAAACTTTATTTCCATACTGTTACCCCGCAAAGATAACGCTCTCCGGAAATTCCCGGTAACATTTTCTTATCCAATTATAGTATAATTTGTTTCCAGTCAGGGCATCTGTTGTAATCCGCTCACTTTTAGACAAAGAAAAACAGTCTTTTCCGGAGAAATTGCCTATTTTTGTTTCCCGATAAAAGTACATTTCTCACTTAAACTGAATAATATGATAAACCCCATTTACTCTCCCGATTCCAAGCGGTATGGCAACGGCATGAAATATCGTCGTTGCGGGCGAAGCGGTATATTGCTGCCCGAAGTTTCTTTAGGTTTGTGGCACAACTTCGGAGATGTAAACACATTCTCCAATTCGCAGGCAATGGCACATTACGCCTTCGACCAGGGTATCACGCATTTTGATCTCGCCAATAACTACGGCCCGTCCTACGGTTCGGCGGAAGAGACTTTCGGAATGATTATGAAGAAGTCATTCATGCCCTACCGGGACGAACTGTTTATTTCAACCAAAGCCGGACATGATATGTGGCCCGGTCCTTACGGTGAATGGGGTTCCAGGAAATATCTGATGAACAGTCTCAATCAGAGCCTGAAACGGATGAATCTGGATTATGTAGACATCTTCTATTCGCACCGTTACGATCCGGAAACTCCACTCGAAGAAACATTGCAGGCGCTTGTGGACATCGTGCGCCAAGGTAAGGCCCTGTATGTGGGTATTTCCAAATACCCGAAAGAAGCAGCCGAATTCGCATACCGCTATCTGGCGGAGAGGGATGTGCACTGCCTGCTCTATCAGGGAAGATACAATATGTTCAACCGGGAACCGGAAGAGGAAGGTCTCCTGCAACAGGCACGCGAAAACGGTACCGGTTTCATTGCCTTTTCACCGCTGGCACAAGGCCTGCTGACCAACCGTTATCTGAATGGCATCCCCGAAGATTCGCGGATTGCCAAAGGTGGATTCCTGAAGAAAGAAGCACTGACAGAAGAAGTGCTCAACAAAATAAAGGCACTGAATGAAGTGGCTGTCCACCGCGGACAGACTCTTGCCGAAATGGCATTGGCATGGGTGCTAAAAGATGAAATGGTCACTTCGGTCATTATAGGCGCAAGCTCCGTAGCCCAACTGGCGGATAATCTGAAAGCCATAGAAAATACAAAGTTCACAGCAGAAGAGCTGGAGACGATCCAACGGATACTGGGGTAAAAAGAATAGAAGAATAAAGGTACAGTAATGAATCAAATGATCAAGTAATACTATCTTAATTCTCCTCCTCCGGGGAGG
>OKWR01000813.1_pt1 | contig 26629 bp, 21 predicted proteins | sample 1607101 | NCBI WGS metagenome assembly OKWR01 (sample SAMN04414076, study PRJEB24778) | human gut metagenome | material: faecal | host: Homo sapiens
GGGACAGTTCCGGCAGGAACAGGTGGACGAGCTGCTGGAAATCATGCTGGAGGTTGCTATGAATCGCAGCGAAACCATCCGTATCGGTAGGGATGCAGAGTATCCCACCCAGTATGTCCAGGAGCGGTTCCAGAAAATCACCTCCGCGCACATAGAGCGTGTGTTGGAGGGCATTGCGGATAACCGCACCCAGGTACGGAACACCAAAGCCTACCTGTTGGCGGCCCTGTTCAACTCCGTGTCCACCATAGATCACTACTACACCATGCAATACAACCATGATTATCGCAGCCCTTAGCGGCTGCATTTTTCATGCCCGGAAGTCGGGAGAAAGGATGAAATGACGTGAAAAGACCCCTTGCCTACATTACCGCCCATTGGGGCGACTGCACCGAGGATAACATGAAGCTGGCTGCCAAATATTGCCGTGCCGTCTATGATGCCGGATACCAGCCCATTTGTCCTATGATGATGCACTCGCTTTTCCTGAGAGAGGCCATCCCCCAGGAGCATAAGGACGGCTTGGATATGTCCAAGGACTATCTTTACCGCTCCGCACTGCTGGTGGTCTGCGGAAATACCGTGGATGAAACCATGAAGAATGACATTGCCCTGGCTGCCCGGTTTCACAAACCGGCCACTACTCTGGAAGGTATTCTCACCGTAAAGGGTCAGGGCCGGAGGTGCCCCAATGGCAGCTAAAACCATTGCTCAGCTCATGGAGGAAGCCCGTATCCGTGCCGGTGCCCAGAATTACAAAGGGCATGACTACATGGACTTAGCCCGGTTCGATGAAAACACCCGGCACATGATTATCTTCCATGTCCTGACCCATGATTCCCCGGTGGGTGACAAGGGCGATAAGATGCGGCTGTACTTGTCCGACAAAGGCTACCAGAAAGCCCTTGAGAATGCACAGAGCGGGAACATCCGCATTCTTTCCCATGCGAAAGTGGTTCAAGGGAACTTGCGGTATGATCGCAAAGACCAAATTCGGTAAAGGAGGAATCCGCATGAAAAGTCTGCTGCGCCGCCTGGTGGTTCCGCCCTAGCATTTCTGCTTCTCCCCACAAACGTGAAAGGAGTGATTCACCATGCAGGAAGAAGTGGAACAACGGGTCGTTACTTTGGCCATCAACTGTACGAAGCTAACCGAACAGGAACTGAAAAAGGCCCTTGTGAAGCTGCTTCAGCATTGGAAAATGCATCAACAGAAAGGCCCTCATGGGAAAATAACCGTCAAACAGCTGGCTGCCCAAAATCGTGGCTTGCAGAGTGTGGAGGTTTCAGACCAGAACATCGGCTCATTTAAGAAAATTGCCCGGAAATATGGTATCGACTTTGCCCCCTACAAAGCCAAGGGTCAGGATCGCTACCTTGTCTTTTTTAAGGCGCAGGATGCGGATGCCATGACTGCCGCTTTCAAGGAATACACTGCGAAAACCGTAAAACAGCACAGTCGTCCTTCCGTTCTGGCAAAACTGGCACAGTTCAAGGAACTGATGCAGTCCATGGGCGTGAAGCGGGAGAAGAAAAAGGAGTTGGAACGTTGAGAGACTTAATCTTTTTTAAGGGCACCTACGACACCCCCGGCGTGTCCCATGTCGGCATTTATGTGGGAAATAATCGGATGATCCACTGCGGAAACCCCATATCGTACACTGTCATCAACACCCAATACTGGCAGCGCCATTTCTATGCCTATGGCCGTCTGCCGAGATAAGGAGGAACTATGAATCCGAAAATCGCAAAGCTCCGTGCCGAGCTGGAAAAAAATACGGAACGGATCACCAGACTGCAAGCCCGGAACGGGGAACTGAAACAGCAGATTCAGGAGCTGGAAAACCTGGATATTGTCAGCATGGTCCGGGAATGCGGCATGACCCCGGAACAGCTCTCTGCTCTGCTGGAAAAATTGCAGCTGCCCGCCGCTGGCAAGAAGGAGGCGCTTTCTGTTGAACTCTAAACGCAAGATTTTCTCTCTGCTGCTCATTCTGCTGTTGAGCATTTCCGCACTGGCGCTCCCCGCCGCCGCAGAGGCCAAGCCGCCCGCAGATGATGTGATCATCTACACCTCTGACCCTACCGAGCCGCCCCCTACGACGGCTCCCACCACAAAGCCGACTACGGCGGCAACAAGGCCCACGGAAGCACCCGCACCTACGACTGCACCGACTACAGCGCCGACCACACCCACCATTTCGGAACCCTTTGAACAGGGCAACGCCATTGCCAGCAGCCTGCAATACCACAAGGACACCAACAAGCAGTTTCTGACCATTGAAACCCGCAGTGGTGAGGTATTCTACATCATCATCGACTACGATGCCCCTGTGAATGAGAACCTGGAACAGTTCTCTGCCTATTTTCTGAACAAGGTGGATAATGCCGACCTAAGCGCTCTGCTGGACGATGGGAATACGGTAGAGGTCTGCGGCTGTATTGACCGCTGCTATTCCGGCCATGTGAATACCACCTGCCCCATCTGTGCCAAGAACATGACAGAGTGTGTGGGCAAGGAGCCGGAAACCACGGAAGCACCTACCACAGCTCCCACGGAGCCGGTCAAGGAACCGGAAAAGAAATCCAACCCGGCAGGGCTTTTGCTGGTGCTTCTGATTCTGGGCATGGGCGGCGCTGTGGCATGGCATTTCTTTAAGAACAAGATGCCCGACCAGCAGACCAAGGGCGATACCGACCTGGACGATTATGATTATGGCATCGACGAGGACGATGATCTGGACTACGACACGGAAGAAGAACAGGAGGAACAGCATTGAGCTATCTCACGACCAGTAAATATGAGCGCATGATGACCCAGATTCCCAGACCCCGGCAGGCGGGTAATGTACCCCGGTTAGCTCCGGGGCATCTCTGTTACGGCTGCGGGCGGTATCGCCAGTGTTACGGCATTGGCTGTGTCCATCCCTGCTACCGGGAATTTCAGAAAAAGGCGGTAACGGTATGAAGCTGGTGATTGCCGAAAAGCCCTCTGTCGCTCAGGATTTGTCCCGGGTGCTGGGAGCCTGCCAGCGCAAAGACGGGTACTGTGAGGGCAAGAAGTATCTGGTTTCCTGGTGCTACGGCCATCTGGCCGGTCTGGCAGACGCGGGAACCTATGACGAACACTATGCCAAGTGGAAATTGGAGGACTTGCCCATCCTGCCCAGCCCCTTCCGCTTTCTCATTGCCCCGGACAAACAGGAACAGTTTGACATCCTGCGCACCCTTATGAACCGGGAAGACGTGACGGAGGTTATCAACGCCTGCGATGCCGGACGGGAGGGCGAGCTGATCTTCCGCACGGTGTACTATCTGGCCGACTGCCGGAAGCCAATGAAGCGGCTGTGGATTTCCTCCATGGAGGACAGTGCCATTCAGGACGGCTTTGCGCACCTGGCCCCCGGTGAGAACTATGATGCCCTGTACCAGAGTGCCCTTTGCCGTGCCAAGGCGGACTGGCTGGTGGGCATCAACGCCAGCCGGTTTTTCAGTCTGACCTACAAGACCAAGCTGAATATCGGCAGGGTCATGTCTCCCACGCTGGCCCTGCTGGTACAGCGGCAAAGTGCTATTTCCGCCTTTACCCCGGAAAGCTATTATACCGTTGACCTGGGATTGGGAGAGTTCCATGCGGTCAGTGACCGCTTTTCCATAAAAGCGGATGCGGAAGCTCTTGCGGCAGCCTGCAAGACAGCAAACACCGCCGTTGTCAAAGAGATTCGTCAGCAGGAAAAGAACGAGGCTGCTCCGGCGCTGTATGACCTGACCAGCTTGCAGCGGGAAGCCAACCGCCTGCTGGGGTATACGGCCCAGCAGACACTGGATTATTTGCAAGCACTCTATGAAAAGAAGCTCTGTACCTATCCCCGAACGGACAGCCGATATCTGACGGACGATATGCTGCCCCGTGTGAAAGAGATTCTTCTGTGGGCCTCTGGCATCTGCGATTTGCCCATTACGGATGAAGTCTATGGGGAACAGCTCTGTAATTCTAAAAAGGTCACGGACCACCATGCCATTATCCCCACCAAGGCCGCCAGCTGGCAGGATTTGGAGGCACTGCCCATGGGAGAGCAGAATATCCTCAAGCTCATTTCCCGTCAGGTGATGATTGCCACCTCCGGCCCCTACTGCTACAAAGAGGCAGACGCGATGATCTCCTGCGGCGGGGCCGACTTCAAGCTCCATCTGAAAATGCCACAGGATTTCGGCTGGAAACGGTATACCGCCGAAAAGAAAGGCGGCAAATGGTTTCCTGGGCTGGCCACCGGACAGGCCCTTACCCCGGATACTGTTACCGTCAAGGACGGCAAGACCCAGCCGCCCAAGGAACATTTTATGGCTGAAAAGCAATCCAATAAAGAACGCATCAAAGAGATAACCGCCGGAATTGAAAAAGGTATCCAGGAACTTTTTGAATCTGACCGTTACCGCAACTACCTCACCACCATGAGCCGGTTTCATCGCTATTCTCTGAACAATGTTATACCGGTACAGAGGCTTTACTCCCGGAATCCGCACCGGAAGCTGTACCATCTTCGGCACCGCCGAAAGAGCAGAGGCCGGAGTACAGGCTTATCAGCAATTTTCACAGTATGGATGCAAAGGAAACCACATATGTCCAGAAGTATCTGCCATCTGACGGTGCTTTTGTGCCTGGGGAAATTCTCTATCTCGGCACTTATGAGAAATGTCTGGATATTCAAGAAAAGCTGAAAGATGGAACAATGACAGAACTGGATGTCAAGGGACTGAATGACACGGAAAAGCTGTGCATCATATCCGATAAGACCTATCTGCACATTCAGCAGTCGGACAATGGCTTTGCCTATACGCTGTACGACAAGGATACATTCCGTCTAATCGACGGCGGCGAAATTGGCTCCCCGGAGCAGCATATCTATTCTGCCTGTTTGGCCATTTGTGACCGGCACGGTCTGGACAGTTACGCTGTCAAATATGCCCCCATGGAACTGATTGAAAAGCTCCAAGGAGCGCAGATTGTAGGAACGCTGCCTCTGCCCGACCCCACAATCACCCCCGACATGATGGAACGGTGTGGTTACAGCATCCCGGATATGTACCCGCTTTCCAAGGACCGGGCTATGGAGCTGCTGGAAAAGGATGCGGTGATTTTCACTCTGTACCCGGACAAACCGGCTGAAATGGTATTTGATGCCGAGGACATTGTGAACCATGACGGTATTTTCGGCATTACCTGTGAGGATTGGCAAAATATCCATGACACCATTCCCGCCCGTGACGTTTACCGGCGTTTTCTGGAAGCTCCCGGAGATGCCTATGCCGTGATGCAATTGAAAGGGAGTGCGCCTGCCGAGCTGCGTTATACAGGACTGAACTATCTTTCCCAGCCCCCTTCTCCCGGCAACTACGATATCCTATACACCGGCCCGATTTCCTGCGCTCAGAACCAGTCGGCTACTTTGGAGAACCTGTTTGAGATTTTCAACATAAACCGCCCTGGGGATTTTACCGGCCACAGCCTGTCCGTCAGTGACATCATTGCGCTGAAACAGGACGGTGTGGTATCTTACCACTACTGCGACAATGTTGGCTTCCAGGAGCTTCCCGGTTTCATGTCGGAAAATTATCTGAAGGCGGCTGAAATGTCCACAGAAGATGATTACGGCATGATCGACGGCATCATCAACAACGGGCAAAAGCCTACGGTATCCGATTTGGAGCAGCAGGTGAAAAATGGGCAATCCATTTCCCTTATGGATTTGGCCGGGGCAATCCAGCGGGAGAAGAAGTCCTCTGTTCTGAAAAAGCTCAAAGAACAGCCGCCGCAGTCCGCAAGTAAACGCAAACTACAGAAAGCCAAAGAAAAGGAGATTTGACCATGGATTTTACCTTTGAAGAACAGGAGCTTATGTCGATCTACAATCCTGGCACCCGCCTTGGCCTGATTCAGGCTCTCAATGAGATGCGCCCTTACCTCGCCGAAGATGAGCAGGAGCTTAGAACGCTCACGGACAGCGCTATCTACAAGCTCAGTCGAATTACGGATGATGCCTTTGAGAAACTGGATTTGATCCCGGAATTTGCTACCTGACGTCAAGGATATACCGATTCCATAATATTTACGCCGTGCCTGCCAATTTCGCGCAGACTGTCCAATTGTAAATTTTTTATTCATGTATTGCAAATAGCTTTACATTTGGATATAATAGGCCGTGAAAGGTGGTATGAACTATGGCAGCAAAAACCGCAAATGTCATGGCCCGTGTGGAGCCCAATGTGAAGGAGCAGGCCGAGGAAATTATGGATATGCTTGGCATTCCTGTTTCTGTTGTGATCAACACGCTTTACAAACAAATCATTATGACCCGCAGCATTCCTTTTTCTCTCTCTGTTCCTACCGCACCTGTTGCACGGGACGAATTGGACGATGCCGCTTTTCACGCCATGATGGAACGTGGACTCAAAGAAGCAAAAGAGGATCAATCCCGTCTCGCCTCTGATGTGTTTGCAGACCTGAAACGGGAGATGCAGTAAATGCCGGAAAAATACACAGTTAAATTAACCCGGCAAGCGGAAGAACAGCTCCGTGAAATCGTTGATTATATCCGCTTTACCCTTCAGGCACCAAACACGGCATCAAAGATGCTGGATGCTCTGGCAGAAGAAATTTATTCTCTGGACCAATTCCCCTATCGTGCGCCATTGACTGAAGAAGAACCGTGGCATAGTCAGGGAGTCCGTAGGATTTCGGTCAAAAATTTCCTCATCTATTTCTGGATAGATGAAGCCCAAAAGAACGTTCAAGTGACCGGAATTATCTATGGCCGCAGAGATCAGCGCCATCAGCTGTCCAGTCTCGATATGTTCTGACGAATACGCCCTGGCACCATGATGTCCAGGGCGTACTTCTTTAAAGCACAATATTTTCTATTTTTAGACGGCCTTTGGGTCGCCTTTTTATTTTCTCAGAAAGGAGATTCACAATGGCATCCGCATTGCAACAATACCACCAGCTGGCGGACCACATGGCCACCCAGATAACCGGCAGCTACCAAAGCTGGACGGATTTTCTGACCACCGCTGCCCGCTTATACAAGTACCCCTACCATGAGCAGCTTATGATCTACGCCCAGCGGCCAGATGCTACCGCCTGCGCCGAGTATGACCTGTGGAACAAACGCATGGGGCGCTACATTCGGCGGGGAGCAAAAGGAATTGCTCTCATTGACCACTCCGGGGATGCTCCCAGGCTCCGGTATGTGTTCGATGTAGCGGACACCCGCGGCACAGAGCGCTCCCGCAGCCCCTACCTCTGGGAATTCCGCCCAGAGCATGAGCAAGTTGTTTCCCATGCTTTGGAGCAGCAATACAGTATCCGGTATGCCGGTGACTTCGCTGACCAGCTGGAACAGATTTGTTCAGTGAAGGTTACCGAATACTTCCTTGCCCATGAGCAGGACATTCTCGGCATCGTTGACGGATCGTATCTGGAACAGTATCATGACTATGACAAAGGCGTAGCATTCCTCAACGCCGCTACCATCAGCACCACCTATATGCTGCTGTCCCGGTGCGGTCTGGCAGAAAATGCCCACTTTGGCCCGGAGGACTTCATGCCGGTGTTCGACTTCAACACACCCCAGACCGTTGATGCTCTGGGTAGTGCCATCAGCGGCATCAGCGAAGAAATCCTCCGCAATATCGAAGTCACCATCAAGAAATATGAACGTGAAAAGCTGTCTGAAAGGAGCTACGAGAATGACCGAACTGACCTATATCCGCAGCGGGGATTACTGGATTCCCAATCTGAGCCTGTCCCAGCAGGAGAACACGCCCCTGGGCAAGTACGGGAGAATGCGGAAGAAGTATCTACAGGAGCATCGCCCGGTGCTGTGGAACCACCTGATCCTGTCGGAGCAGCTGTACCCCCATCTGCGGGAGATCGACGAGACGGCGAACAGGCGGTTGGAGCAGATGATGCCCGAACTGATGCAGTCGGCGGGGGTGACGGAAGCTCTGAAAACCAGCGACCCGATGAAGTGGGTGGGGCTGATGAACAACCTGAAAGCCCAGGCCGAGGAAGTGATCCTGACGGAGCTGATTTACACCTGACGGAAGATTCTCCTGTCGAGCAGTTTTCATTCTTCCCCACGGAGGCCCAGCAAATTGAATCTATCACAGAAGCGGAGCGTGTCCAGGCGACACCCTTCGCTTTTTCTATGTTCATTTCTCAGGCTGACATTGACCATATCCTGCGCACGGGCGGCAACGAAGATGACGCACGAATGAAAATTGTTGCCGAGTTCTCCAAGCAAAAACCTTTGGAAAATCGTGCGACATTCCTGAAAGCGCTCTACCACGGCGGAAACGGCCTGATTACGGAAAATGGCAAGATTTCCGCATGGTATGGCGAGGACGGCATTCACATCGCAAGCGACGATACCGCGCGCTATCTTCCCTCTGCCCAAGTTATCAGCTGGGCAGACGCAGCAGGGCGTACGGAAGAACTGCTGGATAGCGGCACATTCGCCACCAATTTAGAGGTTGCGGAAGCACCACGGAATGAGCGCCAGCGTATTGCTGCCGATGTTTGGGACCTATATCACGACCTTTCGGATGAAGCAAAATCGCTGGGGCATCTGTCCTGCCTGGGTAATAATCGCAGCACCAATTACCCGGAGGAAACGGAACGTCTGATGGATGAACTGTCAAATCCAGCATTTCGAGAAACACTTCTGTCGGAATACAAGATTTTTATGGATGCCTACCGTGAAAGCCGTGAGCTTCTGCGTTTTCATTACCACCGGCCGCAAGCACTTCTCACCCGCTTGGAAGAACTGTCCCTGACTCGCAAAGAATACCACTCCGACATGGCCGCACTCCCGGAAACCGGGAAATTCATTACGGAGGATGAAATTGCAGATTCTCTTGCAAATGGGAGCAGCTTTGAGGGCGGGAAGAACCGTATCTATGCGTTTTTCCAAAACCAGCATTCTCTCAAAGAGAAAGCTGATTTTCTGAAAGAGGAATACGGTACTGGTGGACGCTCCCATGCTGTATCCGGGGAAAGCGGCAGCTTTGAAGAACACGGCAGCAAAGGCATCGTACTGAAAAAGAGCGATTGTACGGATATTCAGATGAATTGGAATAAGGTCGCTTCCCGCCTCTCTGAACTGGTCCGCCTGAACCGCTATTTTACACCAGATGAACAGGTGCTTTATGACGAAAAGCTGGTACAGGCTACAGCGCGAACCATCGCCTACAACAGCTATAATGCCGTCAAAGAAGCGCATCCGGACGACATTGTACTCTATCAGATTGGGGATTTCTTTGCAATATACGGCGAGGACGCAAAACAGGCAGCGGAGCGGCTGGGTATGTATCTCACTACCCGCAATATTCCCAACGCTGGGCGCGTGGAGATGTGCGGCCTTCCAGCGCACAATTTAGAGATGTATGTGGAGAAATTGCGCAATAAGTATGACGTGACGATTGCCACAGCACCAGATTCTCGGGGTGAGCAACGCATCTACACCCTGCGCTCCGTTGACCACGAGGCAGCGGCGTCTATCGATGCACAGGAGGCAGAGTTTGAGGCAGACGGGACAAGGGTATTCCGCGACTCTGCGGCAGATACGCCCAAGCCCACGGTGCAGGAACATCTTGAACGGTACAGACCGATTGTAATTACCGCAGTCTCGGAGGATACCGCCTATCGCAACGCCTGCGGTCACTCCGATAGGGAAAACGCAAAGATCGAGTGCAATGCCGCTGTGCGACGCGCTGTCCTCAATTCAAAAGATATGGAGCTTATCCGACTGTTTTCGGATGTGCCGGAGTTCCGCAGCCGCCTGCACCGGGAGGTTTTTGAAGGAACCTATGAACGGCTCCATGATCTGCTGCGTCCGATTTCGCAGGACGATATAGACGATGCACTCCGTGCATGGAACGGAAATGTCGAGAGCAAACACGCCGTGGTGCAGTATATGCAGCAACATGGGCGTGAAAGGGAGACTGCTGCATGGCTCGCTCACGAGTACGGCGGCAATGAGAATAGCAATCTTTTTATTGTCCGTGCCGGAAGTCCGGAAGTCACCGAACTGACATGGTCAAATGTGCAACGCCAGATCGCACATCTCATAAAAGCTGACGAATTCTTCACGCAGCAGGAAAAGACAGTTCTGGAACATAATCAGGAGTACCGGCTTCTGGACCGCCTTCGTTCTGACTGTGAGTATTTCCTCGGCGCGGGCAACCGTTCGGAAAAGCATCTGTGGGCAGGCAGCGTTCGTGCGCAGATCGCCAAAATGCGGGAACTATACGATACGCTCCCGGAAAAGCCTGAATGGCTGACCAAAGAGGTTATCGACGATTATGCCGAGCGGATGGCACCGCCGTATCTGGTCGTTGCGTACCATCATTTTGAAAACGGGTTTGATGATAAGCTGGACTACCAGACATTGGCCGAAGCAGAAAAGGCCGCGCAGGGCTATGTGGACGGCACAATGGAGTATGACGGCTTCCAATACGATGGGGCCGCTATCTACAACCAGCAGACGCGGAAGTATCTGCGCGTCTACGGCAATTACCCGGATGAACGGGCACACGCAGAGGCAGCGGGACGTGATTGGGTCGAAAAACCGGCAGCATCTACGGAAAACGCCATTGCCCCCGCAGACCGCTTCCATGTGGTAAGTCTTGACCAGGGCTTTTATACTCGGTATGCCATATGGGACGATAAGACTGACGGCTACTATGTTGACGCTGACGGTGTTACTGAGGAATTTACAAGCGAATGGCAGGCGGAAGGATACCGGCTGAAGCTACAAGAGCAGGCACTTATGGAACGGGCAAAGGGGCTGATTTCTGAATTCTGCCAGAGTGAATACGGCTCTGAACCAGATTTCAGCGACCCAGCGAAAATCGGCATTGCCTACACGACCATCACCGACGATGAAATTCCCATACAGGTGAATATCGATCTTGTGAATTTCCGGTTGGAGCGGGGCCTGAACGGTACGCATTTGGAGACCCGGCAGTACAGTTCCCTGCAAGACCTGATTGCCAACGAGTTGGAAATCCTTGATTTCGATGACCTCATTCATGTGTCAGATGAAGATGTAGAGCAATACCGCTGGCATAATCGTGAGGAAGCGATGGAGAAGGCACCTGAAGTAGTTGAACCTGCGCCCTCAACGCAGAAAGGGAATCTCTCCTATTCGGTGGGCGATACCGTCTATCTGGACAACAAGCCCTTTGAGATCACCGAAGTCGGACTGTTTGACGTACATCTTCGTGATCCTTCGCAGGCATATCCCATCTTTCGCGTGGAAAGCAAGGAACGGCTTCCCGCGCTGCTGCGCCGGGACGAGCGCAACGCCCACCTGTTTGCTGCAGAAGTATCGGAACAAGAGCAGCCTGCCGCAAAACCCGGTGTGTTCTATCCTGCCGATAAAACGCACTTGCCCTATGACATAGTAATCCAGACGCTTCACATCCCGGAACCGGAGCATGCCCCGCCCGCTGCGGAACCCGCCGAGCCTGAACCTCCCGCCATGAGCGAGGAGGAAAAGCTAATCCTGGAACATGAGGGGCAGGCGGCGCTTTCAGAAATGGGCGAGCTTATTCCCGACCCGGACGATGCCATTTCACAAGCTGAACCAGACGAGCCTCCCGCACACAGCCCTGCGGTATCCATCCTCATTGACGGTCAATGGCAGGAGTTCCCCAGCGCTTCCGCAGCAGAAAAAGCATCCTATGCCGACTTCAAGGCAGCAAGCCATCAGAATGCCCAGAACTTCCGTATCACAGATGATGACCTGGGAGCTGGTGGCGCAAAGGCAAAATTCCAGGCAAATCTCAATGCCATCCAGTTGCTAAAGCACTTGGAAGCTGAGGGATTGCAGGCCAGCCCGGAACAGCAGCAAGTTCTCTCCCGCTATGTGGGCTGGGGCGGCCTGCCGGATGCTTTTGACGCAAGCAAGCCCAGCTGGGCATCCGAATACCAGGCGCTGAAAGCCGCGTTTACCCCAGAAGAATACACCGCCGCCCGCGCATCCACGCTGAATGCCCACTACACCAGTCCAACGGTTATCCGTGCTATCTACGAAGCTGTAGGAAATATGGGCTTCCAGGCCGGCAACATCCTGGAGCCGTCTATGGGTATTGGCAATTTCTTTGGAATGCTCCCGGAAAATATGCGAGGCAGCCGTCTCTATGGCGTGGAACTGGATTCCATCACCGGACGGATCGCCAAGCAGCTTTATCCCAAAGCCAATATCACCATCGCTGGATTTGAAACCACAGACCGCAGAGACTTCTTTGACCTTGCGGTAGGCAATGTGCCTTTTGGCCAGTACAAAGTAAATGACCCTGCCTATAACAAGTTGGGCTTCAACATCCACAATTATTTCTTCGCCAAGGCACTGGACCAGGTGCGCCCCGGTGGTGTAGTAGCTTTCGTGACCAGCCGCTATTCCATGGATGCCCAGAACCCCAGCGTCCGCAAGTACCTCGCCCAGAGGGCTGACCTTTTGGGCGCTATCCGATTACCCAACACCGCTTTTAAGGCCAACGCCGGTACAGAGGTGGTGTCGGATATTCTGTTCCTGCAAAAACGTGACCGGGCAATGGATATAGAACCGGATTGGGTACATCTGGGGCAGACGGAAGATGGGTACGCCATCAACAGCTATTTCCTGGACCACCCGGAAATGGTCATGGGCAGAAACAGCGCCGAAAGCACCGCCCACGGCATGGATTATACAGTGGAGCCGTTGGAGGATATTTCCCTTGCCGACCAGCTCCATGAGGCGGTGCGGCACATCCATGGCACTTATCAGGAGGTGGAACTGCCCGATCTGGGAGAAGGCGAGGAAATCCGGGACACTATCCCCGCCGACACGGACGTGAAGAACTTCTCCTATGCCCTGGTGGATGGGGAGGTCTATTTCCGGGAAAACAGTGTCATGGTACGTCCCCAATTGAACAATACCGCCAGAGAGCGGGTCAAGGGCATGATTGGCCTGAAAGACTGTGTTCGGCAGCTCATTGATTTGCAGATGGACGAATACTCCCCGAATAGTGCGATTCAGCAGAAACAGGCTGAACTGAATACCCTCTATGACAGCTTTACGGAAAAGTACGGCATTCTCAACAGCCGTGGAAATCGGCTGGCTTTCTCGGATGATTCAGCCTACTATCTCCTGTGTGCCCTGGAAATTCTGGATGATGATGGAAACTTCCAGCGCAAGGCGGATATGTTCTCCAAGCGTACCATTCAGCCCCACAAGGTTGTGACTTCTGTGGATACGGCTGTGGACGCCCTGACGATCTCCATTGGGGAACGTGCCTGTGTGGATTTGGGGTATATGTCCAACCTGTCCGGGAAGTCCATAGACGAGTTGACCGCCGACCTGCAAGGTGTCATCTTCCACGATCCCAAGTTGGGCACTTTGGAAGATCTGACCGGTTGGGTCACAGCTGACGAATATCTTTCCGGCAATGTGCGGCAGAAGCTGAAAGATGCAGAAACGGCTGCCGCAGAGAACCCTATGTACCGAAGCAACGTGGAAGCCCTCCGGGCCGCCCAGCCCAAGGACCTGGAAGCCTCGGAAATCGAGGTGCGGCTGGGTGCTACCTGGATCGATAAGTCCTATGTCCAGCAGTTTATGTATGAATCGCTGGACACGCCGCCATATCTCAAGCGGTACATCCATGTAGAGTATTCTCCCTACACCGCTGCCTGGAATATCTCCGGCAAAGGTAAAATCTACTCGAATGATATTACTGCATGGAACACCTATGGAACGGATTATATGAATGCCTACGATATTCTGGAGGATTCTTTGAACCTCCGGGATGTACGGGTGTATGATACCGTAAGAGACGAGAACGGCAAGGAAAAGCGGGTGCTGAACGGAAAACAAACCACGCTTGCCCAGCAGAAGCAGCAGCTCATCCGGGATGCCTTCAAAGACTGGATTTGGGCGGACCCCACCCGGCGGCAGTCTTTGGTGGAACAGTACAACCAGGAAATGAACAGCATCCGGCCACGGGAATATGACGGCAGCCACATTGTCTTTGCAGGCATGAACCCGGAGATCCGCCTGCGGGAGCATCAGCGGAATGCCATCGCTCATGTGCTTTACGGCGGAAATACGCTGCTGGCACACGAAGTGGGTGCAGGCAAGACCTTTGAAATGGTGGGGGCTGCCATGGAGGCCAAACGGCTGGGGCTTTGCCGGAAATCCCTGTTTGTTGTTCCCAATCACCTGACAGAACAGTGGGCCTCGGAGTTTTTGCGGCTCTACCCCTCTGCCAACATTCTGGTCACAAAGCAGAAAGACTTTGAAACCAGAAACCGGAAGAAGTTTTGCGCTCGAATCGCCACCGGAGATTATGATGCGGTGATTATCGGCCACTCCCAATTTGAGAAAATCCCCATCAGCCAGGAACGGCAGGAGGCGCTGCTGGAAGATCAGATTGAGGAAATCACTTTGGGCATATCAGAACTCCGGTCAAACAACGCAGAACGGTTCTCCATCAAGCAGTTGGAGAGAGCCAAGCGCAGCCTGGAAGCCCGGCTTGAAAAGCTTCAGGCAAATGATAAAAAAGACGATGTCGTGACTTTCGAGGAGCTGGGCGTTGACAGGCTGTTTGTGGACGAGGCACATTCCTACAAGAATTTGTTTCTCTATACGAAAATGCAGAATGTGGCCGGTCTCTCCACCTCAGATGCCCAGAAGTCCAGCGATATGTTCGCCAAGTGCCGATACATGGATGAACTTACTGGAGGCCGGGGCGTGATTTTCGCTACGGGTACGCCGGTATCCAACTCCATGACAGAGCTATATACCATGCAGCGGTACTTACAATATGACCGTTTGCAGGAAATGGGCATGGTTCACTTCGACTGTTGGGCCTCCCGGTTCGGAGAAACCGTTACTGCCCTGGAATTGGCACCGGAGGGAAAGGGTTACCGCCCCCGGACACGGTTCAGCCGCTTCTTTAATCTGCCGGAGCTGATGAACATTTTCCGGGAGGTTGCGGATATTAAGACTGCGGATCAGCTGCACCTTCCTGTTCCGGAGGTGGAATATCACAACGTTGCAGCCAAACCCAGCGAGGTTCAGCAAAAACTTGTTCAGGAGCTTTCCGAGCGAGCGGCACTGATCCACAGCGGTTCCGTTTCCCCGGATGTTGACAACATGCTGAAAATAACCAGCGACGGACGGAAGCTGGGGCTTGACCAGCGAATCATCAATCCGGCTTTCCCGGACGATCCTGAAAGCAAGGTCAATCTTTGCGTGGAAAACATTCTGCAAATGTGGCAAGATGGCGAGGCCGACAAGCTGACCCAGTTGGTGTTCTGTGATGTTTCCACACCCCAGGCTGCGGTGAACGCCAAAGCCACGGCACTTGATTCCCATAGCGGCATTGCGAAACCCTTTACCGTCTATGCGGATATTCGTTTCAAGCTGATTGCCCAGGGGGTTCCCCCGGAGCAGATTGCATTTATCCACGATGCCAATTCCGAAGCCAAAAAGAAAGAGCTGTTCGGAAAGGTCCGCTCCGGTCAGATTCGTGTTCTGCTGGGCAGCACCGCAAAAATGGGTGCCGGCACCAACGTCCAGGACCGGCTTGTGGCGATCCACGATTTGGATTGCCCCTGGCGTCCCGGTGATTTGGCACAGCGAAAAGGCCGCATTGAGCGTCAGGGAAATCAGAACGAAAAAGTTCATGTGTTCCGCTATGTGACGGAAGGAACCTTTGATGCCTACCTCTGGCAGACGGTGGAAAACAAGCAGAAGTTTATCTCCCAGATCATGTCGAGCAAGAATCCAGTCCGTTCCTGTGAGGATGTAGATGAGGTTGCCCTGTCCTTTGCGGAAATCGAGGCCCTGTGCGCCGGTGATCCACGGATCAAGGAACGTATGGACCTGGATGTGGATGTGGCACGGCTGAAAATTATGAAGGCCGACTACAAGACCAAGCAGTTCCGGTTAGAGGACAGTCTGATCCGCTCCTTCCCTGCTGAAATCGCCAAAATGAAGGAACAAATGGAATCCCTGAAAGCGGATATGCAGACCCTCTCTGCACACCCCCACCCCGACGGCGGTTTCGCCGGAATGACGGTTCTCACAGATAACCTTTTGGAGCGGGAAAATGCCGGTGCAGCCCTGATGGAAGCCGCCAAACAGGCCACCGGTCTGGACCCGGTGGAAATCGGCAGCTATCGGGGCTTTGCCATGTCTGTCTCCCTGGAGAATTTCGGGAAGAAGTTTGTTCTGACCATGCAGGGAAAGCTCCGCTATCAGGCAGAGCTGGGCAGTGATCCCAAGGGTAATTTGGTTCGGCTGGATAATGCACTGGCGCAAATGCCCCAGCGGATGCAATCTCTGCAAACGCACCTGGAGGAAACCTATCACCAGCAGGAGGCCGCAAAGGCAGAACTTGAAAAGCCCTGGCCTTACGAACAGGAGCTGCGGGATAAGACTGCCCGGCTGATTTTTCTGGATGCGGAACTGAATCTGGATACCAGAGGCCAATCTGAGCCGGAACAGGTCATCCCCAAATCCAGCCGCCCCTCGGTACTGAGCAGACTAAAAACGCCCCCCAGTCAGGAAAGCAGCCGAAAGCAGAGGAAACACCATGAGGAGGTACGATAATGACGAACGAAGAACGTAACACGGCACTGTATCAGAAGATGTTTGCTGAGCAGGAATCTTTCCGGGACTGGCTGAAAGGTCAGCCCCCGGAAGAAATTCTGAATCACGCTTATGAGTACACCATCCGGGAGGACATTCTGCTGTCGCTGGAATACCACAATCTTTCGGATGCACAGATCGATGCCCTGATGGAATCCCCCAGTCCCCTGGCGGATGTTTTCAAGGATTTTGAAAAGCTGGAAACGCACCATATGGAAACCGTCTGGGACTGCCTGGAAAACAGAGCGGACACCATTCTGGAAAGTCAGCGCCGAGCGCTTCGAGAAACACCCCTGTATACCCAACCTGGGACCTACGCCTATGAGCATGGGGAGCTGGAACAGTACCGGGCTTCCAACGAAGCGAATATGGCCTGCAAAAAGGCCATTGAGGGTGCGATCCGCGACCATTACAGTGGCTATTGCTTGGATGGAAAAGCTGCGGTTGCAGAGGTTGTAAATACCTTTGGACAGGAACGGACCATGTACATTCTTGCCAACACTGTTCGGCAAAAGGACTGGGATGGGCGGATTTCTCCCAGCAATAAGGATTGGGCGAAATCAATCCCCATTCAGAAGAATCTCGATGCCTGGGGTGAGGACCGGAACGCCTACCTTATCGTGAACAGCCATCCGGGGTTGATAGATTTGTTTGTGGACGCTTTTCGCGAAGCGTGCTACCAGAAGCAAGAAAAAAGTGTCAAGCCCTCGGTGCTAGATAAGCTGCAAAAGCAGCCCACAAAGAATTCGCCGAAAATTTCGGCGAATAAAAAAGAGATGACCCGGTAACGGATGGCCGACCACAATATTGTAAAAAACATTCGCATGACACCGGAGGAGCTGCAAGCAATCCAGAAGAAAATGGAACAGTTCGGAACAACAAATTTTTCTGCCTTTGTCCGAAAAATGGCCATTGACGGATATGTGGTCAAGCTGGAATTGCCGGAGTTAAAGGAGTTGGTTTCCCTCCTCCGGTATTCCAGCAACAACCTCAATCAGCTCACCAGGCGTGTCCACGAAAGCGGAAGAATTTATGATGCCGACCTGGAGGACATTCAACAGAATCAGGAACGCCTGTGGAGTGCGACCCAGGAAATTCTGGATAAGCTGTCCAAGCTGTAATCCCCACCGCATCCTTGCGTGATCTTGGGTTTATCCATATAATGAACGTGAAAAGGAGGTACGCCCTATGAAATGGATATTCAAATTACTGACCGCGCCAATCGTTCTGACCATCGACCTGTTCACACTCGTCTGCGTGGGGATTATCTCCTGCTCGATAGTGCTGTTCCGAATCGCCAGCAGCATAATCGCGCTTCTCGGAGTAATGGTCCTGGCTACATACTCCCCAAAGAACGGATTGATTCTTCTGACCATTGCGTTTCTCGTCAGCCCGATGGGCCTGCCTATGTTCGCGGTATGGATTCTCAGCGCACTTCAAGGCATTTCTCATTTCATCAAATCCATCTGATTCCTGCTCCGGTGTCGTTACGGCACCGGGGCTTTTCTTGTAAGGAGGGCATTTCATGGCGACCACACGGCTCATGCCTTTACACGTTGGCAAGGGGCGTACTGCCGGAACCGCAATTGCCGCGATTATCGATTATGTTGAAAATCCGGGAAAGACAGACAATGGGAGGCTGATCACCAGCTGGCAATGTGACAGCCGTGTTGCCGACAGCGAATTTCTCTTTTCCAAGCAGCAGTACATCCGAAATACTGGTAGGGTGCGAGGCGCGGATGATGTGATTGCCTACCACCTGCGCCAGTCCTTCCGTCCCGGCGAGATCACGCCGGATGAAGCCAATCGCCTGGGCTACGAGCTTGCCCAGCGATTCACAAAAGGCAATCATGCTTACATCGTCTGTACGCGCATTGATAGGTCCCACGTCCACAATCATATCATTTGGAACTCCACAGCTCTTGACGAACAGCGCAAATTTCGGAATTTCTGGGGCAGCACCAGAGCGGTACGCCGCCTGAACGATACCATCTGCGTTGAGAATGGATATTCCATTGTGGCCGATCCCAAGGGCAAAGGCCAGACCTACGACAAATGGTTGGGCAACCAGAAGAAGCCCTCCCACCGGGAACGGATTTGCTATGCCATTGATGAAGCTCTAGTAAAAAAGCCGCAGAGCTTTGAGGAGCTGCTGGAACTGCTGCGTCAATCCGGGTATCAGATTAAAGACGGCAAAGTCCCCTCTCTGTTGGGAGCGGACCAGAAGCGTTTTATCCGCATGGACACTCTGGGCGAGAACTACACCCCGGATGCGCTCCGTGCCATTATCTCCGGGGCTAGGAGCCATACACCGAAAAAGAAGCGGGGTATGGAAGTCTCCACCAAACCCAGCGGCAGTCTGTTGATTGACATTCAAGCCAAGCTCCAGGAGGGCAAAGGAGCCGGTTATGCGCGGTGGGCGAAGAACTTCAATTTGAAGCAGCTGTCCCAAACGCTGATCTATCTGGAAGAAAACGGTCTGCTGGACCGTGGCGCTCTGGAGGAAAAGACAGCAACCGCTATCTCTCAATATCGGACGCTTTCTGCGGACATTAAAGCCAAAGAGCGGCGGATGGCGGAAATCAAAATCATGCAGCAGCATATCATCAACTACGCCAAGACCCGTGACATTTATGTGGCCTATCGGAAAGTGGGATATTCTAAAAAGTTTCTTTCTGAGCATGAATCCGAGATCATTCTGCACAAGGCAGCAAAGCAGTTTTTTGACGAGCAGGGGCTAAAAAAGCTGCCTACCGTCAAGAGCCTGCAAGCGGAATATGCCCAGCTTCTGTCTGAGAAGAAAGCCATGTATGCAGATTTCCAAATGGCAAGAGATGAGATGCGTTATCTGCAAACCGCCAAGGCAAATATAGATTGGATTTTGGGAGCGGAGAAGGTGAAATCCGAAAAAGGTGAGCACCATACTTATCTCTGAATGTATATGCCTAAAACGCTGCCCCAAGAAATGGATGCTTCTTGGGGCAGCGTTGAACATACTTCGATTACCTATGATTTCTTATTTGGCTCATTCCTACGCACTGAATAGTAGTCTCCGTCATGTTGACTATCATGATAATCATACAACCATCCTCTACTTATCAATGCATCAAGAATAGCCTTATTCAGACCTGCTTTCAAAATCTTTGGCTTTGCATATTTCTCGAATATTTTTGCGAACTCTGCCCGCCCGGCGATTTCAAAACACTTTTTACATTTTTCCTTTGATACTTCAGGAATCATAATCAATATCAGCCCGGTTTTCTCGTCTTCATCAAGATGATTAGAAGCTAACAGTTTTAGTTCAAGTTGGTCAGATGCTGGTATTTCGCCGTCGATTATTGAATCAATATGGTTTTCTGCATAATGAACAATAAATTTTTGAATTTCCAAAGGCAGTTTTTGAAAATCCTGGTATAGACTCGGGATATCTTCAAGCTCAAGAAGATTTTCAAGAATGTACATTGTAACTCGTAGCGTGTAGCCTTTGTCAACAATCGAAATCGGCTCATCAGTCAGCTGAAGAAGTGCTAGCTTTTTCTCGTCTGGCAAGTCCCAACTTAGGATTTCCAAAACTTCCTCTTGTAAAATGAGCGATGTTGTCATAATGTTGAGATATACGTCCAGATTTTTTTGGATGAAATAATATTGCACGTCTGGGTAGTTTGCACGGATATCTTTCAAAACTTTTTCTGTCATGTGGAGAATGCCATAATCAATAAGCAGCTTCATCTTTTTGCTTGGGATATTAAGTACGCTGAACCCGTTTTCGTAGCCTCGATTCAAAGAGACAAGCATGCCTATATATCTTTCATCCTTTAAGTCTGCGCACTGAATAATCTGATTAAAAATTTGGGCCCGCAGCTTATCATTGTCGTCAAGAGAATCGAGCCCTATATTCTCCTCACCGTTATTGATATAATCTACCAATACACGGTCAAAGGACTTTGCGTGGAGCCAATAGTCAATAACATTTTTCTCTGAAAATTCAACGCATTCTTTTTGCAATAGCGCAGGCCAAAGCGAGAATTCCTTCACATCATTTAATAAAGAAAGTTTTGGTGTCAATTTTTCAATATAATGCTGTTTTTGCTCATCGGGAATGTTGGAATTATTTAGTAAATCTAATGCAGCTGGCTCCGAATCCGTAATGTATTTACCACAAAAATCGAGCATAGCCTCCATGTATGCCTTAATTTCATCCTGCACATAACGGTAGAGCGGTGTATCACGCTTCTCAATTATATACGAGTAGCTACGGTGGCGGACTTCCTCAGTATCATCAATTCCATAGTCATAAGAAAGCATTGTGCAAATGTTTTTAAAATTGAGTGCGTACAGTGAGTTTCTGTATACCTGCTCAAAGAGCCGCTCATTTACATCTGGGTAATCCATCTCCTTAAATTTAACATTCAGCAAAATCAAACCTTGTGCCAATGCAGATATGTCAACTGATTCAACTTTCAGATAGTCTGGTTGTGACGCAATAAAATCGGTCAGACAATTTTCTATATTCGAGGCGTTTATGTTGTCTCTTGAGCAATACTCCAGGATTTCATGTGAATACATCCAAATCTGTCTTTCAGGAATAGCATGGCTTTCCAACACCGATGCAAAGAAATCTGGCCACAGTGTATTTAGGCACCTAACAAATTCTGCCTTGGCCTTTGCTGTGTACAAATATTGAGAGACAAAATCGAAGCGTTTTCCCAGGTGAATCTGATTAATCAACCGTTTCAAAGCTTCCCATGCCTTTGGTTCAGTTAGCATATATGTCAATAGAGAGAAATTAAGAGTTTCTTCTTCATCAAAGTCCCTTAGGTTGAGTTTTGCTAGAACCAAATCTGGCTTCTTTAATTCATAATAGAAATCCTTAGCTGCTTTGTTTGCAACACTTTGAAGAAATACCTTGTCCACTGTTGTTAAGCTATTGGGGTAGAAATATGTCATGTAGTCAGCATAAGACTCATCAATGTACCCATTTCGGATAAGATATTTGAGAAGAGCAAAATACTGATTTCTCTTGACATCCTGGTAATCGTTTGTCTCTCCTAATGCATTTTTACTCGAAACAGAGAACACCTCATCAATATTATCCCTACTGACAAGCTCAGACAGTTTTAATTGATTCAGCTTTAAAATTTTCTGCTCGAGAATTCCTTTTTGCTTTTCCCATTCTTGGGTTCCAATGGATATTTTGTTAGTTAAATTCTCCCTCCTAGCCGTATACTCTTTCCTAACATCACTGCCCAGATGTCTTGTCAACCAATCCGTTAGGCACTGGTCGTCATAACCATGGACACTATAACCTGAGAAGTACTGGTCAATGTAAACGGCATCAATTTCTCGTAATGAGATCAAGTGCTCCTTCTCCGCCGCCTGAATAGATACATCAATCACACCAATCTCCTGCTGCAAGGATTCCGTTCTCTTTTTAATGATATCTACTTTGCTTGCAAAAAGTGAAAAGACAAAGCCTTGATTCATTTGCAACTGGCTAAAATCTCGTGGAAAAATATTTTTGTAGGCGATGATTGCCAACATTTTATTGGGGTCCAATTCTGTTGACCCCAGCCTACTGTAATAAATCACAAACTCGTTGCAGATATTCTTCAATAGACGCATATCATCTATGTATAGAGATAGCCCCTGCAAGAACCCCTCTGTGAATCGGCTGCGGAATCCATTCTTCTCCATGTGCCCTATCAACTGATCATAGGAATTGGAGCTATCAACTACTGGAACAACTGGGATAATGTAGTCAAAGAACTTTGTTCGATCCTTTGAAACGAACAAGTCATCCCGCAAGAGAAATACAAAACGAATCATCGGCTTCCCTTTATTGCTGAGCCGGATGTTTGCTAAGGTATTCACCTCACGCAATCTTTCGAATATCCCCTCTAACTCATATCGATCCATGTCTTCAAAGACTATGCCATCAACGCCGGCATTTTCAAAGAGATACAATACCTCATTGAGGTATTTATCAAAGAAAGAATCCGTGCTATTTTCGAAAAGCTCAATGTCGTTACCTTGAAGACTTAGCTTTCGTATCGTTGCCTTGAACCGTTGCTTCTTCACAGAGGCATATACGTAGAAAGACAATATTACAAGTCCGATGCAACCGCTAATAAAGAATGAGAGCGGTGTGGTGCTGAGGGAAAGTATGCTTCTTAAAATGCTGTTTTCAGGAAAGGTACTTACGAAATCAATCCAAGTGTGAGACAATACCAGGTGCATGAGTGACAAGAAAAAAACAATAATTTCGATAGAATAATTTCGCACCTGTTTGTTTGACAAAGAATTCTTGATCCTAAATTTTGTTTGGGGAATATTCTGGTCCTCTATCTGATGTATTAATTGATTCAGAATTTTTCCTTCCAATACAGATTCATCTGAGCTATTGGCGGACAATATCTCTTGAGTTGGTTGAGAAGGATTTGATTTTGTATTGTCAGAATCAACTGTTTTTGCATCAGATACAAAGTGAGCAAGGGATATGTGAATGAATTGTTTCTCTGGGTGCTTCTTCTTATAAGTGGCGAGAACGCTGCTCTTTCCAGAACCATATGCACCGGAAATTGCTATGTTTTTTATATCCGGGCTAGAAAAAGCAAAATCGATGGCATCTTCATATATTGAAATGTCTGCATCATCAATTGGAGATAACTTTTCAAAATGGTATTTTGTATCCGTCTGCACAGAATTCGCCTCCTGAACGGTAGGCCGATTTTGATTTGCGACTGGCATTTTGTTCCCACCTCACAGTTAAATTTTGTCATTGCAACGATTTATTAATAGTATTATAGCATCTACTGTTGAATGTTCAAGGAAATCTTTTCCAGCGATTTGAAAAATCGCGCAGCCGCTGCATTTTTGCAGCGTTTCCAGGATACAGAATTGTATCCTGTGGGGATTGGGGCGGAGCCTCAACAAGCAGAAACCAGGCATTTCCGATAGGGGTGAAATGGTTTTGTGCCTTTGTATATACGAAGGCATTGCTTGCCAGTTTCGTTCTCCGCATCTTTCTCTCTTTAGAATACGAATGTTTGTTTGAATTTACCAATTGAAAGTGATGCCCCCATGTGGTATATTGTGCCTAAAGGAGTGGTGTGTAATGACCGGAGTATATAAGCTCTATGACATTGCCTACATGATAGAAAGTAATCGCTACATCCGGGAAGGTAAGATTATTCACATCAGCGGTGATCTGATTACATTCAAATTTTTGGACTGCATAGGCGCAACAAAGATAAAAGCCCACAGACTTTACCCATCAGAGGAAGCCGCTCTTGCCGCCATCGGTAAGAACAAAGTTGAAATTCCCAGCAGCCATATGATGGCAATTCGTGGATAAATCGTCTATACACAAAGTCAAGACTTGTCTTTCTTTATTTCCATGCTACAATAGTCTGCAGTTCGCACATAAAGGAGCGCAGGACATGGTGACAGTAACACATACCCTTGAAGATTATATAGCCCAGGCGATGCCCGCACTGACGGAGATTCCAGGATTTACAGCACTTGCAAAAGCGGATGGTCAGGATTATGATGCGTTGGCCGCAGAATATCCTGATGTAGTATTCGCCTTGATGATAGCGAATAATCTTTTCCACCATGACCGGGAGATTTCCGAAATCACCCAGCAGGCGTTCTTCTCTATTATGGATGGTATGGACATTCCCTCTGTACGCCGCCAATATGACCGCAGCACGGATGTCTATTTCCAGACACATTCATGGGATAACTGAGTATGAGTACACCTTATTCAAGTACTGGCAAATCTTTTAAGGATTTGAAGCAGGCACAGAAAGCCAGGATTACAGATTATATGTATCTGGAAACCCAGAATTTCGTCTCTGCAAACGGACGAATGCCGGTCTCCGTTGAGGACTGTGAAACGATTGTACAAAAGGTTTGCGATCACATCAACATTCAGATTTCCTTTGACGAGGTTTACAAGGAATATCGTAAAAAGCGCCTTCACATCATTGAGAGGTTGGAAAGCAACGGCTTACCGGAGCATATCCGTTCTCACGAGGAAATAAAGGCGCTGCAACGTGAACGTGCCACACGGCATCCAAATCACAAGTCCCAAAAGCAGTCCACAAAATCGATTGACCCAGAAATTATGGATCAGGATGAACGTTTCTTTTACATTGCCGGCTACACTTCCGGTGGTGTGCCTTACGGCGTGACCTGGGAAGAAATGGGGCTGGGCCCTTGGGAGGAGTTGGAATAGTGTTATGAAAAAATCGCAAAAGGATAAGCTGCAAATCCGCAATAGCACTGTGGATTTTCTGGTGTTTACGAAGGATGCCCACGAGGATGGAATCGAAGTCCGGGTACAGGATCACAATGTTTGGCTGACCCAGAAAGCCATCGGCCAGCTCTTTGATGTGGACCGCAGCGTAGTGACCAAGCATCTGAAAAACGTATTTGAAAGTGGCGAATTATCAGAAGATTCAGTTTGTGCAAAATTTGCACAAACTGCGGACGATGGGAAAAATTACCAATATAAGTTCTATTCACTCCCGGCCATTATTGCTGTCGGCTACCGAATCAATTCCGGGCGGGCAACACAATTCCGCCAGTGGGCGACCAAAGTGCTTGACACATTTGCCAAACAGGGATACGTCCTGGACAAGGATCGGCTGGTCAACGGTCAGATTTTTGATGAGGATTATTTTGACCACCTGGTTTCTGAAATCCAGGAGATTCGGGCAAGCGAACGCCGTTTCTATCAGAAAATCACAGACATCTACTCCACTGCCGTGGATTATTCTCTCGACAGCCAGACCACAAAAGACTTCTTTGCTACCGTCCAAAATAAAATGCACTACGCTGTCCATGGCAGCACGGCGGCAGAGGTCATTATGGAGCGGGCAGATCACACTAAGGAACATATGGGCCTGACATCCTGGCGAAACGCTCCGGACGGTAAAATCGTCAAAGCGGATGTGTCCATCGCAAAGAATTATTTATCCCTTGACGAGATGCAGGAGCTAAACGAAATCGTAACGATGTACCTGGACTACGCCACCCGGCAGGCCCGTCGGCACATTCCCATGACTATGGCGGACTGGGCCTCCAAACTGGATGCTTTCCTGCAATTCAACGATGCGGAAATCCTACGAGATAAAGGAAAAGTCACGGCTGCCATTGCCAAAGCATTTGCCGAAAGTGAGTTTGAGCAGTACCGCATTATCCAGGACCGGCTCTACCAGAGTGACTTTGACCGACTGATTGCAAGCACAGAAAAGTACAGTTTACAAGGGACTACACAGGGTAACGGTCTGACGGGAGGTGTGCCGCCCGTCAGATTTTCCATGTGATATTCAAGCTGTCGCTTGTGGCGGCTATGGTGGTAATCATCAAATCCACCACCCGCCGCTTGTCGTCAAAGGATACATTCTCCCAAGTGTCGAGGTAGCCGGAAATCTGGCTGACCTGTTCCGGGCTGATGGCTTCCACCGTTAGTTCCGCTATCCTCGCCAGAAGTTCCTGCTTGCGTCCGTCCAGTTCCGCTATCTTCACATTCACATAGGAGAGCAGCACATTGTTTGCGCCCGTCAGATTGTCCACCAGTTTTTCAATCTCGCCGTCCACATGGGCAAGCTCCACTTGCAGGGCGGCGATTTTCGGGTTTGCCTTTGCCGCTTTTTTTCTGCCCGTCAGCGTTTTGTAGCTTGCCAGCTTCTTCACCATCTGCTGATAAACAACCGCTTCCAGCTCCGAAGTGATGATTTTCCCGCACCCGGCACAGCTTTTATTGTCCAGCCGCTTTGTGCAGCGGAGATATTGCTTTCCCACAGGATTGTTAATGCTCATAAGGGCATACCCGCAGTTTCCGCACTTGATTTTTCCCGCCAGCCATGTATGGGTGGCTTTCCGGGCAGACTGGATTTTCATGTTGTTCATCAGCTTCTTGCGGC